>WBZO01000160.1_pt1 | contig 176299 bp, 119 predicted proteins | sample 5204261 | NCBI WGS metagenome assembly WBZO01 (sample SAMN12412400, study PRJNA552823) | activated sludge metagenome | isolation source: activated sludge from anammox sidestream of wastewater treatment plant... | place: USA: North Carolina | collected 2017-09 | reverse complement strand
TTCGTCGCCTGCGTGTTCGTTACGAACGCCGACCGGAGATTCATGAGGCTTTCCTCAAGTTGGGCTGCGCATTGATCTGTTGGCGCACCTTGGAAATCGCATGATTCATTTTGTTAGGCGCTCTTAGTTGGAAATGTTGGCAGTGCCATATCTGGCGCGAATAACATCATCGTGTATGGATCGCAGACACCAGGGTCACCACCAACGCTGGCTACAAATATTAATTCACAGGTGAGTCAGTTCATCGCGGATGTTGGTGGATTCTCAGACAATCCTGCGTACTTCATTAGTGGTGTCGTTCGCTCATGCTCAACTATATATAGAGACATAGGCTTCTTTGGCGTAGGTGAGCTGAATTTCTACACGTTACCAACCGCGATAGACGTTTGCGACTATTTTTGGGACCCGCAGGCGTTCAGCAATCCTGCGATGCTATTTCTAAGTGGGCTGATCCCGGCGATGCAAGCGGGGAAACTCGAGCTCGAAAGTGCCGAAGCAGTAACTATCGGAGATGTATTGGAGGAGGTATTTGGTGTCCAGTTTTACAGTGGCGTGTGGCAGACTGGTGGAACGCCTGCGTGGGGAGGCTGCCCGGTGGGAATACCAAGTGGCCCTGGGGAATGCATTTCATATGAGGGACTAGCTGGTTTGCTAGAAAACTTGGTCGTCCTGATCAACAAAGTGACGGATCCAATCACCTGTTCTGTCGGAGTGCCGCACCACTATTCAATGACACCTGGGGATGGTTCGCTCAGAATATGTACCATTGGCGCGTCGAATTGTTCAACTGCCAATGTTTACAAGGAGCAGCTGACGCATCCAGCGCCGGGCAACGAGCTCCGCAATACCCCGATTAGAAACGATGAGCCGCAGGTCCTGCCTATTAAGAACCCAGTCAGATACAGAAGGAGTCCAGAGCAGACGGCTGCCCTCATTCACGTGAATGAAACGGAGGCTGGGCATGAGTTTCACCCCGGGACTGTAACTAGACAGACCGTCACGGACGACGATGGGATTTATATCACCACAGTTGGTGCGGGCACTGGTAACTGCAAGACATTTAACGAGGTAATTGGGCCGGCAATTTTCAAGACGATAGACCTTCAGATAAAAGCACACGTATTTTTTGGGACTACGGCCTATCACAATCCAATCCCGTAAGGTATCAATGCGTAACCATCACGGAGGTAAGAGGATCATGAAAACACGGTTTATCAGAAGCATTCAGGCAGTCGGTTGTTTGGTGAGCGCTTTCGGAGTGCAGGAGTCGGCGCACGCCACATATGTGAATACGGGATTCTTGACTTCCCTTGAGATTACGATGGACAACGGAAAGACATACTTCGCAGGTGGGTTCACGACTACTGGCAACTGCTTGTACGACCGACTCGAGCTCAGAGATACGGGCGACCTCTCAAGTAGCGCGGTGAATGGGCAACGCATGTATGCGTTGATCCTAGCTGCCCGTTCGGCTGGGCGTCCGATTAAGCTCGGCTATGAGAACACCGACGGCCCGGGTTGTCGGATTGCCCAGGTATGGGTGCAGTGGTAGGAAATCTACAAAGCTGAACCACTAGTCGTGGCAGCCCAAGACGCTTGCAATTCTTAGTCCGATCTGGTTGGTACGGCCAGGTCGGGTTTCCCAGCCCGCGTTTGTCTGCTTGATTGGGCACGGCCGAATTGAAAATTGTGGATATCTCCCACCCAGCGACCCCGCAGCTCAAGCCGCGTGCGCGTCGGATGGTTAGTCTCGATCAAGACCAGGTATCTGAGGTCTCTTTGAAGAACAAACTCTCGCGATAGCCTTGCAGCGTCTTGGGTGGGGAGATATCCACAATTTTCCGTTCAGCCGTGCCGTGCCTGCCCTGGCCTCCGTCGGCGAACAGCTCCAAAGGTCTTAGACACCATATGTTCGCCGGGTCCCGAAAATTGTGGGTATCTCCCCACCCAAGACGCTGCGATACCCCGATGTTTCTTACGTCTTTCCCGCCCCACTTGAGCTTCCGCGCCCACTGAGCTGCAGTCGGCCATTGAGTCAGCGACTTCGCCTCAGCCCCTCTTCTTCAGCGCCTCGATCGCAGTGGTCACCGTCTTGATCACATGCTCCCGCTCCGCTCCAACCAGCGGCAGCCGCGGCGCCCGCGTCCACTCCGGCGCTCCGTACACCAGGTTCTCCGCCAGTTTGATGTACTGCACCAGCTTCACGTGCGTGTCCAGGTGGAACGACGGCGTGAGGATGCCGTACAGCTTGCGGGCCTCGGAGAACTTTTGTTGCGTGCACAGGTTGAACAGCTCCACGCATTCCTTCGGCCACGCATTGACCATCCCCGACACCCATCCCGTGGCGCCCAGCGCGATGCTTTCGACGATCAGGTCGTCGACGCCGCAGAAGATGCCGAAGCGGTCGCCGAGTGCGATGGAAAGGTCCGTGACGCGCCGGATATCGCCACTCTCCTCCTTCACGCACACGATCTGCGGCGTGTCCGCGAGATTCTTCAGGATCTCGGGAGTGACGTCCACGCCATACGCGATGGGGTTGTTGTAGATCATGATCGGAAGCGGCGTCGCCGCCGCCACGCCCTGATACCAGGCGACGGTTTCGCGCGGATCGGTTTTGTAGCCCAGGCTCGGGAACACCATGAAACCCTGCGCGCCGAATCCCTGATACGCGCGCGCGTGAGCCTGCGCGGTTTCCATCGTGATCTCCGCCAGGCCGGACAGCACTGGGACGCGGCCACGCACGACTTCGACGGCCGCGCGGATGATGCTTTCGCGCTCGGCCATGTCGAGCGAGGCGTTCTCGCCCAGCATCGGCAGAACAATGATTCCCGATGCGCCCTGCTCCACGAGCCGATCGACGCTGCGCTGCGTGGCCTCGACGTCGACCTTGCCCTCGCGGGTCATCTTCGTCGTGACCGCAGGAAATACTCCACGCCAGTTCGTCGCCATAAGTCCCCCGTGCGCCATATATATGAGTGGTCAGCGGATTGGATACAATCTACAATATCGGTACCGGGATTGTCTACGGAAACTTCCGCTGTGGAAAAGCACGTTGTGGCCAACCGAAAGATCAAGCGCCAAGGCCTGCCGGAAACGCTGGCCGAATCGCTGCGCGAGCGCATCCTCAATGGCGAATTCAAGGAGGGCGATGCGTTGATCCAGGACGCGATCGCTCAGGAGTACGACGTCAGCCGCATGCCGGTGCGCGAGGCGCTGCGCCAGCTGGAATCCTGGGGCCTGGTGGTGATGAAGCTGCACAAGGGCGCGGTGGTGACCTCGATCCCCACCGAACAGATCGGGGAGCTCTTCGAGCTGAGGGCATTGCTGGAATGCGATATCCTTGCGCGCTCGATCCCCAGACTCACGGACGAGCACCTGGCGGTCTCACGGTCGATCCTGACGGAGCTCGAGGCGTCGTATCAGCGCGGCGATATCGCGAGCTGGGGACGCTTGAATTGGGAGTTCCACCGGAGCCTCTACGTTGCGGCCGATCGGGTGCAGACCCTGACCGTCATCCAGGGGATCAACGTGCAGACCGATCGCTACATCCGCCTGCAGCTGCTGCTGACGGGTGCGATCGCCGACGCGGAGAAGGAGCATCGTGAGCTGCTGCGCCTGTGCGCGCTGCGCAACGTAGAGCGCGCAACGGCCTACCTGCGCCAGCACATTCAGGGCGCCGGCCGCAATCTCCTCGTCGCCATCAGGAAGAATCGCGCTGCGAACGCAGCCTGAGGGTATCGATCTGAGCAAAGTTCACGTCGGGGTCGTGGGCGCGGGCATCGTCGGTCTCGCCGCGGCCTATCATTTGTTGAAAGAAGGCGCACAGGTCACCGTCGTCGACCGGGATGCGGACGGCGACAAATGCTCGTTCGGCAACGCCGGCGGCATCGCCGTCACCGAGGTCATGCCCGCGGCGGCGCCGGGCGTTCTGTGGCGAGTGTTTGGTTGGATGCTCGATCCTCTGGGCCCCCTCGCCGTCCGGCCCGCGCATGCGTTCAAGCTCCTTCCGTGGCTCGCGCGGTTCGCCAGGGTCAGCACGCCGCGCGAAGTCGAACGGATCGCAAACGCTATCGCGGCGATAAACAGGCGCGTGTATGACGACCTGCTGCCCATGCTCGCCGAAACGGGCCTGACCCCGGAGCTGCATCGCACGGGCGCCTTGAACGTCTACGAAAGCGAGAAAGGCTATCTTCTGGACGCCGAAGAACTGGCGTGCAAGCGCGCGCACGGCATCGTCGTACAGGAGCTGACGGCGGCGGAAGCCCGGCAGATGGAGCCGGCGCTGGGTCCCCTGGTCCATCGCGCCGTCTTCACTCCGCAGTGGTCGCACGTCAACGATCCCAAGCGTCTCGTGCAAGGGATCAGAGAGTGGCTGCTGAGCCGCGGCGTCATCATCAAAAAAGGCGAAGTCCGCAACATTGCGCCGGGCTCAACGACGCCCCTTGCGATCGAAGCGAATGGCGAATCGATTGCCGTCGATCGCGTCGTCGTCGCCGCCGGCGCGTGGTCGGCGATCCTCGCCCGCCGCCTGGGCGATCGCGTCCTCCTGGAAAGCGAGCGCGGCTACAACATGACCATTCCCGACTCGGGCATCGCTCTGCGGCAGCAGCTGATCTTCGCGGAGCGCAAGTTCGTCGCCACACCGCTGACCTGCGGCTTGCGGATCGGCGGCGCGGCCGAGTTCGGGGGCTTGAATGCCGAGCCGAATTACAAACGCTCGAGCGTACTCGTGGAGCTGGCGCGGCTCTACCTGCCCGGGCTGCGCACCGAAGGCGGAAAGAGCTGGGCCGGCCATCGCCCGACGACACCCGACAGCCTGCCGGTCATCGGCCCCTCGATGCACCAGCCGAACGTGTTTTATGCCTTCGGGCACGGGCATCTCGGCTTGACGCAATCGGCGACCACCGGACGGCTCGTGAGCGAGCTGGTGTTCCGGCGGCCCGCCTCGATCGACCTGGCGCCTTACGGAATCGAACGCTTCGCCTGACACACACGGACTCACCTATGGCCCGACATACATTCTTCTGCGTCGACGCCCACACCTGCGGTAACCCGGTCCGCGTCGTCGCGGGCGGCGCGCCCGTTCTGCCGCACGTGCCGATGGCGGAGAAGCGCCTGATTTTCTCGCGCGATCATGATTGGGTGCGGCGCGCGCTGATGTTCGAGCCCCGCGGCCACGACGTCATGTCCGGCGCCATCCTCTATCCGCCGACGCGCGAGGACTGCGACATCGGATTTTTGTTCATCGAAGTCAGCGGCTACCTGCCGATGTGCGGACACGGCACCATCGGCACCGTAACGGCGATCCTGGAGGAAGGCCTGGTCGTGCCGCGCACGGAAGGACGGCTGGCGATCGAGGCGCCCGCGGGGCGCATTGAGATCGAATACGTCCAGAATGGTCAATTCATCGAGAGGGTCCGGCTCCACAACATCGCAAGCTACCTGCACGCGGCGGACGTGGAGCTGCAGGTCCCCGGCATCGGTGCGCTCAAGATCGATGTCTCTTACGGCGGCAACTACTACGCCATCGTCGAACCGCAGGCCCAGTGGCGCGGACTCGAAGGGATGACCGCCGGCCAGCTCATCGCCGCGAGCGCGCTCGTCAGGCGGACCGCGCAGGAAAAGCTGGCCCCGGTGCATCCGGAAGACAGCCGCATCCACGGCGTAAGCCACGTCATGTGGTGCGACAAACCACTCAATCCACGCGCCCATGCGCGCAACGCCGTGTTCTATGGCGACAAAGCCATCGATCGCTCGCCTTGCGGCACCGGATCGTCCGCGCGGATGGCGCAGCTCGCGGCCAAAGGGCGGTTGCAGGTCGGGTCCGAGTTCGTCCACGAAAGCATCATCGGCACGATGTTCGACTGCCGCATCGAGTCGGCGACGCGGGTCGGACCCTATGCGGCGATCCGCCCCAGCGTCGCGGGCTGGGCACGCGTCATCGGGCACAACACGATCTTTGTCGACGACCGCGATCCTTTGGCGCACGGCTTCCAGCTCGCCTAGCACCGCGGCGTCCGCCCGCCCGCCGCGCTGAGGGGCGGACACGTTACGGGGGAGATTCCATGCGGCTACAACATGTCATCACCGTCGTCGGAGTCCACGCCGAGGGAGAAGTGGGACGAGTGATCACTGGCGGCGTCATCGCGCCGCGCGCGGCGTCGATGTTCGAGCGCCAGCAGGCGCTGCAGCGGGATCAGGATTGGCTGCGCGGCCTTCTGCTCTCGGACCCGCGCGGCAGCGTGAATGCCGCCGTCAATCTGGTAACTCCGCCGATCGACCCTTCCGCTGACTTCGGAATGATCGTCATCGAGTCCGACTACTACCCACCGATGTCGGGCTCCAACCTGATGTGCACGGTGACCGCGGTACTGGAAACCGGCATGGTGCCGATGCGGGAACCGGTGACCCGGCTCTGCGTCGATACTCCCGCCGGCCTCGTGCAGGTGCACGCGGAATGTGGCGACGGCAAGTGCCGGCGCGTTTCCTTCCGCAACGTGCCCTCGTTTGTCATGCACCAGCAGAAACCGGTGGAAGTCCTGGGGCTCGGGACGATTACCGCCGATGTCGCTTATGGCGGCATGATCTACGTGATCGTCGACGCGCGCGCGCAGGGGTTCGCACTCGAGCGCAGCGAAGCCCGCGCGCTGGTCGAGATGGGAGAGCGGATCAAGCTCGCAGCGGCCGAGCAGCTCCCCTCCGTCCATCCCGGGAATCCGGACATTCACACCATCAATCAGACGCTGTTCGCCGGACCGCTTGCAGTGGTCAACGGCGTCAAAACAGCCAGGAACGCCGTAGTGGTATCGCCCGGCCGGATCGACCGCAGCCCTTGCGGGACGGGCAGCTGCGCGCGAATGGCGCTCATGCACGCCCGCGGAGAGCTTGCCGTCGGCGAGGCGTTCACCCACCGGTCCATTCTGGACACTGAATTCGCGTGCCGGATCGATGCGCTCGCCTCGCTCGGCGGCCGCACGGCGGTGATTCCAAACGTCGGCGGCCGCGCCTGGCTGACGGGTGTGTCTTACTACGGGACCGACCCGGAAGATCCGTTCCCGCAGGGCTACCGCCTGAACGACACCTGGTTCGCGTGCTGACTATTGTTTGACGACCGCGCCGTTCTTCATCACGAACTTGATGTCGCGCAGGGCATTGATGTCGTCCAGCGGGTTCTTCGCGGCCGCGATGATATCGGCTTTGAAACCGGGCTTGAGCGCGCCCCGCTCCTTCTCGACGCCGAGCAGGATGGCATTGTCGGTGACCATGGCCTTGAGGATGCCGGACGGGGGAATGCCGGCGGCGATCCACGAGCGGATGAAATCGATGTTCATCTGCGCGCGGTTCTTGCCGGGCAGGTCGACCACGACGTCCGTGCTGAAGACCATGGGCGTGCCGATCTTCCAGGCCCGCCGCAGGCGATCGATGATCTTGTCGCCCATCTCCTTGGCCTTCGCCGCTTTCATGCTGCCCATCACCGCCAGGTGATCCTCCGGGAAATCGGTGCCGGAGAGATAGGTGCCGCGCTCCTTCATCATCTTGAGCTGCTCGTCGGTCAGCTCGAAGCCGTGCTCGATGGCCGCGGCGCCGCCCAGGATCACGTTGGTGGCCGCCTGGCCCCCGCCGGTATGCACTGCGACCTTCATCCCTGCCCGGCCCGCCTCTTCGACGGCGGCGCGGATCTCCTCGACGGTGTAGAAATACTTGTTGTTGTCCGCCACGAGCTTGATGGTATTGGCGCCATAGTAGATGTTCTGCCGGACGGCCTTGCGCACCTCCTCGGGCGTATCGGCGTCGATATACTCGTAGTGCCAGGACGGCGGGAACTCGTGTGACAGCTGCCGCGTTTGTCCGCCGAACGGCGCGATGATCTTGCCGGCGTCGAATATCGTCGGACCGACGAACCAGCCGTCGGCCATTGCACGGCGCACATCGGCCATCGTCCACGGTCCGGAGTTGCCGATGTCCTTGATGGTGGTGAACCCCGCCTCGAGCACGAGCCGCGCGTTGTAAACGCCGCGCAGCGCGCGGTAGGCCGAGGTTTCCGTGTAGTACTCGGTGACGAACGCTCCGCCCGGCGGCGCGTTGAACGTCAGATGCGTGTGGGCATCCATCAACCCAGGCAGAACCCACGCATTCGAAAGGTCGATGACGGTGCTGCCGCCGGGAATCTTCGCCTTGGCGTCGATCGCCGTGATCGTGTCGCCGGTGACTACGATCAGCCGGTCCTTCGCGATCTTGCCGGTGGCCGGATCGATCACGTGCCCCGCGCGCAGCACCACCGAATCGGCCGCGAACGCGCCCGAGATCGACAGCAGCCCGGCCACGGCCGTGGCCATAAAATGCTTCAACGGTGCTTTCATCGTTTGGCCCGGGGGAATCAGATCCCGCCTGCTTTGCCTGCGCGCCGCGGATCGGTGCTCGCGCCCAACAAACCCGTGCTCGCGTCGCGCCAGGCTTGTTGATAGGAGCCCATGTGGAAATCATACGGCGGGAGCGGCGCGGCCTTGGCGCCGATCTTCGCCAGATCCCGCACGACTTTCTCCGGAATGCGCGTCTCGATCTCGATCGAATAGTCATCGTGCATCGGCAGCATGCGCGGCAGCACTGCGGCTTCGTAGGGATCGAAGCGATAGTCGAGCACGTTCGAGATCATCTGCGGCACGGTGCAATGGACATTGCCGGGCGAGCCGAGCGAATGCACGGGCTTGCCGCCCTTCATGATGATCGTATTGCTCATCACCGAGCGCATGCGGCTGCCGGGCAGACCGAGCCAGCCGGCGATCGATCCCTGCATGCTGAAGGCCGCATGGCTCCCCACCATCGGTACGCCGCCAACGACCATGCCGGGAATACCGCCCGACTGGAGCGTGTTCATCATCTGCACCCAATTGCCCTGCGCATCGACGCAGGTCAGCTCGCAGCTTCCCGAGGGCTGAGGCGGTTTGTTGTCCTTCCCGGCGGGCGCCCAGCCGAAGGCGCGCAGCTGCGACGGATTGGTCGTCAGCTCCACGTGGCGCGTGAGATCGACACCGGCCTTCGGCCGCGATCGCTTCAGGATCGCCGCCAGGCCGGCAAGGTAATCCTCGGAGAGCCACACATCGAGCGGCTGATCGAAGAACTGCGGATCGTTGAGCAGCCCGCATTCGAAGTCGGCGCGGCGCAGTGCCTGGCCCATGTAGTAGAGACTGTCCGCGGATTCGCTGTAGTGGCCGAGCGAGCTCACGTCCACGTGGCGCAGAATCCCCAGCACGATAGCGCAGAACACCGCCTGCCGTTCCGGCGGCGGGCACTGCACGATTTCGTACTCCTTGTGCCTGTACCGCAGCGGCTCGCCCCAGCGCGGGGGGTTGGAGGAGAGATCCTCGATCTTGATCTTCCAGCCCAGATCATTGGCCAGCGCCACGAACTGGCGGGCCCACTCGCCGTGGGTAAACTCTTCCGGTCCCCTGTCGGCCAGCCGTCGCAGCGTCCTGGCCAGCTCGGGATTCTTGAGCTTCTCGCCCACTGAGGGGCTGAACCCGTTCGGCGCGTACAGCGCGCGCATGGCCGGGAAATAGGTGTTGCCGGACAGCTCGTACTCCAGCACCGCGCGCATGAACTCATCCACCGCGAAACCGTCCTCCGCCCAGGGGATCGCCGGCTCCACCAGCGACTTCCAGGGCTTGCTGCCGAAGCGGGAATGGATGGCCTGCATACCGGGCATGAAGCCGGGGATGCACGCCATCGGCGAGCCCGCGGCCACGCCGCCGACGTCGGGCGGATACAGACGGAACGGGGGCAGATTGGGGTGCAGCGTCCCCATGCTGTTCAGGTGGTAGACCTTGCCGCTCCTGGCTTCCCAATAGAGCACGCTGACCGTGCCGGTATGGTTGGTCATCTCGGGCTGGACGGTGGCCTGCGTAATGCAGCCCGCCACAATCGCATCGATAGCGTTGCCGCCGCTCTTCAGCACATCGAGCATGGTCTGGGTGACGATGGGACTCTGGCTGCTGGCCACCGCCTTCTTCCCCCGCACCACCTCCTTCGGCCCCTGCCGGGTCAGGCCGATGGCCGATGCCGAGGTTTTAGCGTTCGCCGCAGCTGAGGCCACGGTGGAAGCAGCCAGTCCGGTCGCAGCCAGGCCGACACCCGCCTGCTGGATGAAAGTACGCCGATCGGTCGTCATCGATTGATCCCCCCAGTAAGGCTCGCCCCCCACTGACCTTCCGGCCAGGCTTCAGTTCACTTTATTTCATACGGGTGGAGGGGTTCAGGAACGCAGCAAATCGGACCGATATTACGGGGTTCGGCAAGCGACGACCAGAAGCGGCGATGCCTCGGGCACTCTCGGCGAAGGCCTCGAAAATCCGGAGCGGCCCGGTCAGATCTTGACTTCGAAATTCTCCGGCGGTGTCTCGCCGCGCAGGTGGCGCACGAAGTAGTCCCAGACGCGCCGCTGCACGTAGCCGTTGGTGATCAGCATGTCGTGCCCTTCGTTCGGGACGATCACCAGGTCGAAATCCTTGTTGGCGCGGATCAGCGCGTCGGCGACCGTCAGCGTCTGGCTGATATGGACGTTCTTGTCGATGTCGCTCGACATCAGCATCAGCCTGCCCTTGAGCTTGTGCGCCCGCGCGGCGCCGGATTGCGGGGCCCATTTCTCCGGGCTCCCCGGTCCGCGATATTTGTCCGACATGTAGACCGAGTAGTACACGTTGTCGTGATTCCCACAGACGGACACGCCGACCTTGAAGACATCGCCGTAATCGAACATCGCCCGCGCGGTCGAACAGCCGCCGGCGGAATAGCCGACGATGCCCACGTTGCCCGCATCGATAAATGGATGGCGCTCGCCCAACTGCCGCACCACTGCCGCGTGATCGGCCAGATGAGGCTCCACCAACTCACCGTAGCCCATCTGATGATAGGCACGGTTGCGGCTGGACATGCCGCGCGTATCGAGCATGATCGTGACGAAGCCCACCTCCGCCATCGATCGCGCAGGCGCCGAATTCGCCTCGCGGAAGGATTGCGGCTGATGCTCGCAGACGTGAGGGCCGGCGTAGATGTAGTCGATCAGCGGATAGCGGCGGCTCTCATCGAAGTGGGATGGAAGGAACATCACTCCGTAGAGAGGCGTCACGCCATCGGCAGCGAGCGCTGTGAACTGACGGGCAGACACCTCGTCGGCCGCCGGTTGCGCCGACGCGATCATGAAGCCGCGGCGCGTGCGCAGGTCGACGATCTCGGTGCGGTTGCCCCGTTCGACGCTGGCATAGTGGACGAGAGCGGCCTGGCCATTGGGCGACAGCCCGGTCTGGCCGTGCACGGGCCGGAACGGGTGATGCTGAGACAGCCCCCATGGATCGGTCGCCGGCAGGGTCACATCGCCCGCATGAGAGAGCAATACTTCGAAGCCGCTGCCATCCAGGTTCACGGTGCACAGCGACCTGCGCGCCGGATCCACTTTCGAATCGATGCCGCCGGCGAGGAACAGCATCTTCCGCCGCGACTCATCGATATGCACGATGTCCCGGACCAGCCACTCGCCTCGCGTGATGCGATTCTTCAGCTTGCCCGTCGCTGCGTCGTGCAGGTAGAGATGGCCCCAACCATCGGCTTCAGAATACCAGACGATCTCATTCGATCGATCGAGCGTACGAACATTCGGTATCGAGGCCAGGTTCGGCGCCAGATCGATGTAGCCGGAGGGCGCCGTCTCGCTGATGACGATCCGGCCCTTGCCGCGCGCGAGATCGAGGCGAATCAGGTCGACTTGCTTGAAATATCGATCGAAGCGTACGAACCACGCCGTATCGGGCGCACTGAACCACGCGCCATGGAAAACGAGCGGCGATACGACTGCGACGGACGCGCCCAAGTCATCAAACGAAACGACCCGGCCCGAGCGGACATTGATCGCAACATACGTCGCGCTCGGCAGCGGATCGACCGTCATCGGATACTTGTAGCGATACAGGATCGGACGACCGCCGCCCGGCGGGGCATGCTGCGTCAACACCAGCTCAGGCAGCGAGCGCTCGTCGATCCGATGCGTCAGGAACCATTGCGAATCCGCCGACCACACGCCCAACGGCGCATGCGGGCGGGGCGGCATGCGTTCCGCGGATGAGCCAACGTCGTAGCCATAGGCATTATCCTGTGCGCCATCGGTCGTAAGTGCCTTTTCTGCCCCAGTGTCACGGTCCCTCAACCACAAGTTGTGTTCCTTCAGGAAACAGGCATAGCGGCCGTCCGGCGAATAGAGCACGGGTACTTGCAATGACGCGGTTGCGGCGATGACGCGTCGTTGGCGCGTATCGACCAGATAATCCTGCCCGCCGACCGAAACACCCAGCTGGTTGGGCTTGGGCATATCGAATGCAGCGGAAGCAAATGCTGCAAGATCGACTCGCTGCCCCGAGTGAGCCGCGAGCGCCGAGCCGAGGGAGTCGAGGGACATGACCTCCTCCACTCGCTTTGTCTTGACGTTCGCCACCGACGGCACTGAAACGATACGGCCGATCGAGGGCTCGAACCGCTCGGCGGTGAAGAAGAACTGCGCGTCGTCGAGCCAATAGCCTTCTGCCAGACCGCGCGACGCTTCGACAGCGACCTTCGGCGCGGTGAACCGGACCGCCCGCGCGTAGCACTCTTCCAGCGACAAGCGGGCCGAGGAATTGGTCTTCGGGCGTTCCGCCGCGGTCCCGGGGCCGGCAACTCCAGACTGATCCGCGGACGCCAACCCCGGCGGGCTCACCAGACCCGCGCCCATGGCCGTGACGATGAAATCCCTCCTGTCCATCAGGCGCACCTCGTTTGTCGTGGCGGACGGATTACTGGAAGTTATAGCCCAGCTGCAGCCCGATCGTGCGCGGCCGCAGGCGGTAGCCGTAGAACTGCCCGAGGTTCGACACGCCGCGGAAGCTGAAGTCATCCCGGTTCGTCAGGTTGCGCACGAACAGATCGATGTCGAGGTTCTTGATCGCCACGCGCGCCGAGGCATCGACCTTCACGTAACCGCCGGACTCGGTCTGGAGCGACTCCTGGAAATCGCCGAAGAAGGTGCCGACGTAGATGGAATCGGCGCGCACGAAGGCCGGATAGCCGGCGATCGCGAATTCGTACTGCACGCCGAAATTCGCGTTGAACTTCGGCGAGCCCGGCAGGCGGTCGCCCTTGAAGGCCGGAGGCACCAGGCCCGGCGCGTCCTTGATCAGCTCGGCCTTGATCCAGGAGCTGCCCAGGTCGAGGCGAACCTTCTCGGTGGCGTAGAAATTCGTCTGGATCTCGACGCCTTCGGACCGCGCATCGCCCGCGTTGGCATTGAATGCCAGGCCGCAGCCATCGGGCGCCGCCGGCGGCAGCACGCGAACCGGCACGCCCGACCAGTCGATGCGATAGACATCGGCGGTCACCAGCAAGCGGCGATCCAACAAGGTGAACTTGCCGCCGACCTCGAAGCTGTCCACCGTATCGGAGTCGACGCTCGAGGTCGACGCGATCGTGATGCCGCCCGTGCCATCGACAATACCGTCGGCGGGATTGACGTCGCACAAGCCGGATGGCAGCCCCGGCTGCGGCTTGCCGAGACGGAATCCCTGCGCAAACCCGGCGTAGACCATGCCGATGCTGCCGAACTCATAGCTCAGGTTGCCGCGGAACGTGTTGCCCGATGCATCGCCGGAATTTGGCGAGCCTGCGCTCGTGCCGCCGAAGATCGGGCCGCTCGTCTGCGTGAACAGCGTGCGGTCGTAGTCGTAAGCGCGCACGCCGCCGGTGAGCGTGAAGCCCGGCAGGAACTTCCAGGACACTTCCGCGAACGCGGATTTCTGCTTCAAGGCGCGCACGTCGCGATAGATGCCGAGGAATTGATTGCCGAAGGGATTGCTCGCCGCCGATCCGCTCCAGTAGTAGTCGGCGTGGTTCTCCTCATCGACGTCTTCGGCATAGAAACCGACGAGGAAATTCCACGGGCCGTTGAACTGGGTCGTCAGGCGGATCTCGCCGCTGTCCTGTTTGTAAGGACCGGCTCCGCCCGCCGAAGCCGGCAGCGCCGTCCCGGTGGCGCTGAAGGTGCTGGCGTAGGTCGCGCCGCTGTTGACGTGCGAGTAGGTGGCCAGCAGATTCCCCCAGCTGAAGCCGTACTCCATCATTCCGGTGCCGAACTCGACATCCATGTCATAGATGCCGAGCCTTTGGCCGCGCTCGATGTTCTGGGGAGCCACATCGAGCACCGCCTGCTCGAAAGTCCCGGAGGTCGCGACCGCGGTGCCGTCCATTTCGGTGGTCTGTTTGAAATAGCCGAACGTGAACTTCAGGTCGTCGGTCGCCTGGAAGAGCGCCGAAATGCGTCCGCCGGTGGAATTGATGGCGCCGGTTTCATCTTCGTCGGTGTACGGAGCGCCGGTCGCGGTGGCCAGGGCCAGCATCGCGGGATTGGATGCCAGGCGATTGCGATAGTAGCCGCTGTCGTCGAACTGGTAGGCCGTGGCGCGGATCGCGAGCCGATCCTTGATCACCGGCACGTTGACCACGCCCTGCATCATGTGGTTGTCGCCGCCGCTGCCGGCGGTGACTGAGTAGTTGGCCGCAACCTTGCCCTCGAAGCGGTCCAGCTTCGGCGCCACGGGAATGGTCCGCACCACGCCGCCGAGGGAGGAATTGCCGAAGGCCGTGCCCTGCGGGCCGCGCAGCACTTCGACACGCTCGATGTCCACCAGCTTGATATCGATATTGGTGTGGCCCGCCAGTCCGCCGGTGGCGGTCGTCGGCGTCTCGCCGAAATACGTCGCGACCGTAGTGCCCGAGGAATAGTTCTGCGCGTTGGGCGAGGTCTCGATGCCGCGAATCACGATCGTCTGGCCGGTGGCAGCGCTCACTTGATTGACGCCCGGAATGCCGCGCAGGTAGTCCTCGGCGCCGACCAGCCCGCGCCGGTCGATGTCGTCGGCGCTCACCACGGCGATACTGACCGGCACTTCCTGGATGTTCTGTGCCCGCTTCGTCGCGGTCACGATGATCTCGTCGAGCCTCGAGCTGTGGGTGTTATCAGCCGAATCAGCGTTGTTCGGCTTGTCTTCCGTTGCCTGCGCGCCCGTGGGGGCAGACGAATTGTCCGCGCGCGCGGCATCCGCTTGCGCCAGCCGCATTGTCCCGCTCCACGACGCGTCCGCGGTGGGCTTCGATCCGCCCTCCCCGCGTTTCGCCGAGCGGATCGTCACGGTGCGCTCATTGATGAACTCATAGCGCAATCCGGTATTGGCGAGCAGCCGCTCGAGCGCCACTTCCGGCGTCAGCGTGCCGTCCACGCGCGGGGTCTTGAGATCCGGCGAGATCGCCACGCCCTCGACGTGAAACAGCAGCTGCAGTCCGCTTTGGGTCGCGAACGCTTTCAGCGCGCTGCCCACGGGCTGGGAATCGATCTTGAACGCGACCGGCTGTGTCGCGGACCCTTCGGCGGCGACGCCACCTGCGGCGCACAGCGCGGCCAATCCCAGGCCGAATAGACGATGGCGAAACGTGCTCATGATGACTCCCCTCTATATATGTCGGTGCGGTTCTGCTTGCCAGCGCGGCGCGCAATCCCTACCGTTCTGTCCATAGAAGTGAGAGTTTCCGATCCTTACCGGTAGTCCCGCGGCGAAAAACAACAAAAACTACCGGTATTCGCCCCGATCTCTCACTTAATGACATAGGAGTGGTTTGTCCGGATATCGCGGCGCAATATGGCCACCGACACTACCGCGAGCCCCGTGGCTCGGCTGGCGAACCGGGCGTTTCAGAAATACGCCCCGGCGCTGCATCGTTTCCTGCTGCGGCGGATCCGCCGCCCGCAGGAGATCGACGACATGGCGCAGGAGGTCTTCGCCCGGCTGCTGCGCGTGGAGAATGCGGAGCTCGTGCGCAAGCCCGCGTCATATTTGTTCGGCATCGCCACGAACGTGGTGCGCGAGTTTCGCATCCGCGCCGAGCGCGAGCAGGAGCGCGTGACCTTCGATTCGCAGATGGTCGACCAGCTGGCCGAGCATCCGTTCGAAACGCAGGCCGACGACATGGCCGAGCGCCTGAACCTGCAGCGCCAGCTCGAGCGCGGCCTCGCGCAGCTGCCGCGCACGCATCGCGCCGTGCTGCTGCTGGTGACGCGCGACGGTTTGTCACATGAGGAAGCTGCGAAGGCGGCCAATCTGTCGGTGCACACCGTGGAGAAGTACGTCACCGATGCGCGCGCATCGCTCAAGTTGATGAAGTGGGATCGATAGGACCCGTATGAACGCCAATCAGGAAGTCGACAAAACGCTCGCGCACCAGGCCTCCGAGTGGCTGACGGTGCTGCGCCGGAAGGCGAGCCGCCAGGAGTTGGCGGCGTTCGCCGAATGGCTCAAGACCTCCCCGCGCCACGTGCGGGATTTCCTGATCATGGCGGCCATCGAGAAAGAACTGCATCACGTGGACGCGGAGCGCGAGTTCGGCGCCCATGAGCTGGACGGTGCAACTTCCTCCAATGTCCTCGCGTTGAAAGAAGCCTCCGCCCTGCCTCGCAGACGCCCGCGACGGCGCGGTTGGGCTATCGCTGCCGCAGTTGCGTGCATCGCGCTGTCCGCTGCAGCCGTGCTCTCATGGCAAGGCGGCTATCTCGGCGGATGGCGAACCTATACGACGCAGGTGGGTGAACAGCGGGCCGTCGAGCTGGAAGACGGCTCTGTCGTGCATCTCAATACGCACTCGCGCATCAAGGTGCGCCTGGCCGCGAGCGGCCGGGACATCGAGCTCGTAACGGGCGAAGTTCTGTTCAAGGTGCACGGCGATCCGGCGCGGCCGTTCCGCGTGCATTCACAGGATGCCGTCATCCAGGCGCTAGGCACGCAGTTCAATGTGTACCGCCGGCTGCACGAGACGACGGTGTCCGTGCTCGAAGGAAAAGTCGCGCTCACGCCCGATCTACCGCCGGAGCGTAGCAGGATCCAGGAGCTCGCCGCGGGTGAGGAGGCACGGATCGCCTCCAACGGGAAGATCCTGAAGCACAAGAGCCCCGATCTCGCCAAGGCGGTGGCGTGGCGGCAGCGCCGGCTGATGTTCGACCAGGATTCACTCGCCGACATGGTGCGCGAGTTCAACCGCTACAACAAAACAGCACAGTTCAGGTTGGAGGGCGCGGAGGTCGAGTCACGCCACTACACCGGGGTGTTCGATGCCGATGACCCGGAGTCTCTCGTGCAGCTGCTGTCGGCCGAGCCGGATCTGGTGGTCAAAAGGGACGGAGAAACGCTCGTTGTTAGGGGGCGGTAGATAGCTCGAAGCTTGGTGCGTGTAAGAGAAATCCGGCAGGTGGGGATGGGCGCGGGCTCCGGGTGGGAGATACCCACAATTTTCAAGAACCGGCAAACATATGGTGACTAACGCCTTTGGAGCTGTTCGCCAACAGAGGCCAGGGCAGGCACGGCACGGCTGAATTGAAAATTGTGGATATCTCCCACCCGGAGCCCGCGCTCGTACTGACTTGGCGTTGGCGGTAGCTACACGCTATTAGTTCAACGGTTGTACTTAGGGGCAGTGACACGGTCTGCGCATCCGCGCGATAGGCGGCGGATTATCGAGTGCTGCGGAAATCGGCGATACCGACTCGGATCGCCGCCGGGCCGAAGGGAAAATCGTCGGGCTCGAGTTCCATGCTGCCGGACTGCACCTTGTGCGGCGATTTTCGCGGACCGGGCTCGGTGGCGATGTTCTCGACCCAGGCGCCATAGACCCGGCCCTCCAGAGCTGCCAGTCCGATGTAGTCGCCAAACATCGCTTCTTTTGGATCCGAAGGTGCACGGCTCCAGCGATAGTTGGTGAACGACCGCCCGCCGTCCGCGGAGCGCGCCAGCGTAGTGGTGGTCAGCAGGTTCCGCGGATCGTCACGGCGGTCGTAGAAGAGTACATACGCCGCGCCGTCAGACGGGTCGACGGCCACGATCTGGGTCAACTGGTCCTTGCCGTTCGACAGCGGATCGTCATTGACCCGGACCGGCCCGCTCCACGTCCGGCCGTGATCGGCGGAAGTCACGACCATCACATCCCGGTCGCCGTTCCGATAATCACCCCAGACGACGAATACTCTGCCCGGCGGACGCGGATCGACGGCCATTCTCGGCCATCCGCCGGAACGTGGAAAAGCGGACACCGATCGCGAATCGGCCTTCCACTGCGCGCTCAGGCTGGAGCGCGCTATCGGCACCGGCGGCTCGAACGTTTCACCGCCATCGCGCGAGACCACGAGCGCGACGTCCCAACCTCCGCTCCAAAGGCCGTGCAGGAGATAGATCTCGCCGCCCTGCCCCACTGCCGCTCCCAGGACCACGCCTTTGCTGACCATTCTTCCCTCCGACCAGCTCTTCCCTCCATCCGTCGAGCGAACGAAGATGATCTGATCGCCTCTCTCGTCATAGAGATTTCGTGTCCAGGTTACGTACACAGCGCCCGCGTGAGGACTGGCGGCGTCATTGTCGGCGGCAACATAGGGAATGTGCTCGAACACGGGCCTGCCGCCACCGGGATTTTCGGCCAAAGCAAGCGGTGCTTCCCACGTGCTCCCGCCGTCGACCGATCGAAGCAGGTACTCGCCGTTGCGTTCCGTGCGGCCCAACTGATCCATCCCGATGTAGACGAGGTAGAGATGGCCGCGCAGGTCGAAAGCGAGAGCCGCATCGATCGAGACTCTATATCCGGAGTGCGTTGCATCGGCGACGGTCCATTTCCGTCCGCCATCGACCGTCGACGCGACACGCATCCGGACGCGAACGTTCGGATGATGATCGGATCCTTCGCCCACCGCTTGATGGTAAGACACCGCGACGTTACGCGGATCGCGAGGATTGATCGCGACCACGGTCTCCTGGGGCTTGTCGCCGATTTTCCTGGGCAATGTCTCGACCCGTGATCGCGGTGGACGCGCCAAACCTGCTTTTTCCCGGGTCGCCGCTGCGGCGACGTCGGCAACGCCAACACAGCCGAAAGCGACGGCGAGAAGCAGCGCCCGCGCGATGAGATCCTGCTTCAGCACGCCTACTCGAAGCTGTAACCCAACTGGATTCCCACCGTCCGCGGCCGCAGCCGGTAGCCATAGAACGGGCTGGTCGGGAAATTGCCCCGACGCCATGTGAACGCATCTTCGTTCGTCAGGTTGCGCACGAAGAGCTCGGCACTCAAGCTGCCGAACGCCACCCCGGCGCGCGCATCGATCTTGACGTAGTCGCCGGACGCCGCTCCCGGCGATTCGAGCAGGTCCGCGTAGAACTTCCCGACGTACAAAGAATCGGCACGCACGAACGCGTTGTGGCCGGCAACGTTGAAGTCGTATTGAGCGGCGAGGTTGGCATTCACTTTTGGCGAGCCCGGGAGCCGTGCGCCATCCTCCGCGCCGACGCCCAAACCTGGCGCATCTTTGGAAAGTTGCGCCTTCGTGTAAGCGGCGCCGATGTCGATTCTCAAGCCCCGCGTTACGAACAGGCTTGCCTGCAACTCCACCCCGTCCGAAGTGGCCTCGCCGGCGTTCGCGGTGTAGCCAATGGTGCTGCACGCGGCCGACGCGGCGATCGGCAAGCCGTTCCATTTGATGTGATACACCGACGTGTCGAGCACGACCCGGCGGTCGAGGAACGCGAATTTTCCGCCGATCTCGTAGTTGTCCAGGAAATCCGAGTTGACTCTGCGCGTCGATTCGATCGATACGCTGGTACCGTCGACCAAGCCGTCGTTGTTTGTGTCGCACAAGGTCGATGACAGTCCGGCTGTGGGATAACCGAGACGGAAACCCTCCGCCCACGAGGCATAAAGCATCGTGTCCTTGGCCGGCTTGTAAGCCAGGCTCGCCTTGAGGCTGGTGTCGCCTTCATCGCTCTCTAAAAACACGGGCACCCCGGCCCCGATCGCAATCCCCCCGGCGAGCCCGCCCTCGCGAACCTGGCGCTCGTCTTTGTCATACTTGAAATAGCGACCACCCACGGTCGCCGTCAATTTCTCGGTCAAGTCATACGAGACTTCGCCAAACGCCGCGCGCTGATCGCGCTGGCGCCCTATTCCGCTGAAGATCATCGGATTCGTACCGAAGGGACTCGCGCCGGCGCCCGGCCAATACAGGCTGTTCGAGAAACTCTCGTCCACGTCCTCATAGAACAGCCCGGCCAAAAACTGCCAGCGCCCCTGGAGCTGCGATGCCACGCGTACCTCCGCGGTGCGGGACTCGAAATCGCTCGGAAAAGCCAGCGACCCGGGAATGGGAAATGTGGGCGCCGGATTCACGGCGAGCGCCGATCCACTATCGACCCACGAGGCCGCCGTGGTCAAGGCGCCCCAGCCGAGATCGTAATTCAACACGAGGCTCGCAAGATCGATGTCCGTGTCGGCGACCGCACCGCGCTCCCCGCGCACACGCCCCAGCGGCGCGCTCGGAATGTCCGTCTGCTCGTACTTGCCGATCTCAGACAGCGGTGCGCCGTCCTGTTCGATCTTCTGCGTGAGATAGGTCAACGTCAGGCTCAACCGATCGGTGGGCCGCCACAGCGCCGCGAGGCGGCCGCCGGTAGAAACCATATGACCCACGTCGTCCTGGACAAAACCCTGCACGAAGCTCCCCAGCCCGAAGGCCGCGAGCCGCGCGATCGTCGCCAGATCGGTCCCGGCGATGTTGCGTATGAAGCCGCTCTCGTCATAGCGATAGCCGACCGCACGCACCGCCAGCTTGTCCTGCACCAGCGGAATGTTAACGACGCCCTGGATCATCGAGTTGTCGCCGCCCAGTTCGCTGGTATTGGAGTACGACGCGGCGACTTTGGCGCCGAACCTGTCGAGCCTCGGTTTGGCGGGAATCAAACGCATCGCGCCGCTCAGCGAGGCGCTGCCGTAAGTCGTACCCTGCGGACCGCGCAGGACCTCGATGCGCTCGAGGTCGACCGGCCGCACGTCGATACCTCCGGCGCCCAGGCCTGCCGCGCCGGTAATCGGTGTCTCGTCGAAGTAGCTCGCCACGGTGCTGCCGGAACTGAGGTTCTCACTTTCGGGCGTGGTGATGATGCCGCGGATGACGATCGTGTTGTCGGCGCTCCCGCGATCGATCTGACTCACGCCGGGAATGGCGCGCAGGTAGTCTTCCATGCCGATGAGGCCGCGGCGCTCGATGTCCTCGCTGCCGATCACCGCGACGCTCATCGGAACGTCCTGGAGACGCTCGGCCCGCTTGGTCGCCGTGACGACTACCTCCTGAACGGACTGTGGCGCCGCTTCTCCCGCCTGCGCGGTTGGAAGTTCTGCTTTGTTTTCTTCGCCCTCGGTGCGTGCCAATCTCAACGTATCCTGCCTCCCATCGCCAGACAGTCCGGAAGTACTCGTCGCTCCCTGCCTGGGCTTCTGCGCGCGCACGGAGATCGTGCGCTCGTCGAGATAGCGGTACTGCAGGCCCGTATTGGCCAGCAGCTTCTCGAGCGCAGCTTGCGGTGTATAGGTGCCGGAGATGCGTGGGCTGGTCAGCTGGTGGCTGTCCTCCCAATCGATCAGTACCTGCAGGCCCGCTTGCCGCGCGAACTCATTCAAGGCATCGGCCATCTGTTGCGAGGGAATGTCGAGCTGCAGCGGAGTCTGGGCTGCGCTCTGCGCATGCGTTGCGCTGCAGAGCGCCATGAGCGTGGCCCACCAGAAGAAGCGATTCAAGGACAGCATGGCGATGTCTCCGACTCTACTGTAGTTTCACGGGACGGGCCGTTCCGACCGGCGCCGCTCGGCGGTTCTGTCCATATAGTCGGGTGATTGCAAAAATAGTGAGTACATCCCGCCCGGGTGTACTCACTTTTACCGGCACGGGCACACTCTATGGCTATGAGCGGGCGATTCCTGGGCAAGCCGGCAGCAGGCAGCGGTGCCTTTGCCCGCGCGGCCTTTGGCCAGTTTCGCGCCGGGTTGTACCGGTATCTGCTGCGGAAGCTGCGCAGCGCTGAAAGCGCCGAGGATCTGACGCAGGAGGTTTACCTGCGACTGCTGCGCACGGCGGACCGCAAGCTCGTGCGCAATCCGCAAGCGTACGTGTTCGGAGTCGCGTTCAACGTGCTCTACGAATTCCGATTGAACGAGGCGCAGAATCCGGTCGACTTCGACTCAGAAGCCGTCGCGCAGCTCGGCGAGACGCTGCCGGGCGAAACGGAGCCTCCGGAAGAAGCCCACGAGCGGCGCAACCGGACACGATGGCTGAACGAGGTGATGGCGCGGCTTTCACCCATGCAGCAGGCCGTGCTGCTGATGGCCAAGCGCCAGGGCCTGGCTCATGCGGAAATCGCCGCGCGGCTCGGCATCTCCATCGGCACCGTGCGAAAACACCTGGCGCGGGCCATCAATCAGTGCAGGAGCGCGGCCGGAAAGTGAGCGGGAACCATTCTATGGAAGACGCCGAACACAAGTTGATTCGCGAGCGCGCAGCCGAGTGGGTCTGCGAGCTGCATGACGACACCCGCGAACGGCACGCGGCGTTCTGCGAATGGGTCCGCCAATCGCCCCGCCATATCGAGGAGTTTCTGCTGGCCGCCACCGCCTGGAAGGCGTTGGATGCCGTGGGCCCGGAAGATGAGCAGCAAGTCGAGCAGGCGATCGCACGAGCGGTACAGCTGGCCGCGAAGGACGAAGGGAATGTCGTACCACTGCAGGACCTCCGTGCCTCTTCCACGATGCATGCCATCTCCGTGACGGCCGGACGCCGGCCCGGATGGAGCATTGCCGCAGGATTTACCGTGCTCATCCTGGGTGCGCTCGGGTGGTGGGGCGCTTCGACTTTTGTTCTCGCGCCCACTTACAGCACCGCGATCGGCGAGCAGCGCACGATGCGGCTCGCAGATGGTTCCGTCGTCTATCTCAACACCGATACCCGCGCGCGCGTGCGCTATTCGGCTGGAACCCGCAGCGTACAGCTGATCCGTGGAGAGGCCCTGTTCATGGTCGCCAGGGACACCCTGCGGCCGTTTCGCGTCGATACCGGCACGGCGGTGATTCAGGCGGTAGGAACTCAATTCAACGTCAGGAAGCGGCTTGATGGCACGCAGGTATCCGTGATCGAGGGCCGCGTAAAGGTAGGCGATCGGGAGAGTCTGCTCGGCTCGCAGCAGCACGAGGACGGCACACAATCAGTTTCAACCGACCCGACGACCACGCACAGGCGCCCTGCTCCGGGTGCAGACACGCCGGCCCGTGTGAAATTTCTCGGCGCCGGAGAAGAGGCGACCATCGCGCGCAACGGACATATCGTCAAGATCTGGCAGAGCGTACAGGATGTCAGCGACGCGGTGGCCTGGCGCGAGCGGCGGCTCGTGTTCCGCAACAAAACTCTGGCCGAGATCGTGAACGAGGTGAATCGCTACGGCTCCCAACGCCGTTTCCGGATCGAAGGGAACACGGCGGGCGAGCGACGCTTCGCGGGCACATTCAGCGCCGACGACCCGCAAGCGCTGGTGCGCTTCCTTCAGCAATACGACGATCTCGCGGTGGACTCCACTCCCCGGGAATTCGTAATCCGCCAGAAATAAACGAGTTGGATCGTGGCCGACTTGTGGTATTTATCGTAACGTGTCACGTTAAACCCATGAGACAGAGACGCGATCTGATGTCCCGACGTGGAAGGCCGCCCACGGGCACGGCCATGACTGCCGCCGAGCGCATGCGGCGGATGCGGGCACGGCGGAAAGCAGACGGCTTCAAGCCGGTAACGTCATGGGTAAACGAGCCCGGGCTTCGCCCCCCGTACTCCTCACACCGCCTGCTCGAGGCTCGCAGTCTCGCCATGCATACGGTGATCGCCCAAAAGATCGAGCGCGATCCCAGCCTGCTGTGGGTGCCCAGGAATAATCTGAAACGATGGAGCCGCCGCTGGACGGGTAATCCGCCGGCGTGGTTCAGAGAATGGAGTGAGATCCTGGCATGGAAATGGCCGCAGATCGCGACTTTGATTGCCGAGCCGAGTGAAAAAGCAGCTCGGCTGCGGCAGTCATCGCCTTTCGCGGGCGTGTTGACGGGCGAAGAGCGCAGGCGCATCTATGCGGCGTTCAGAGTTTGAAGGCTATATACATCTTATAGTAGAATTCATTGATCAGGGCTCTTCGGCCAGCCTCTTCGGAAATATCAATGGCAACCGTAGTCAGGTGCTCCATAGCCCCTCCTCCTCCATCCACGACGCGTCCTGCCTACGACCCGAATAACTTGCATCCCCTCGATGCCGAAGGCCGTAAGTATGACGACACCTCCGAAGGCATCGATTGGGACGAGATTATCGCGACTACGCAAGACGACTTCCTCGCCAGGCGATTTGCTTATAACTCGGCGGATTACCCAACGGAGGAAGCAGCCATGGCAGCTCTGGACCGGTGGCTGGACTCAATCGTCGAAGAGGTCATGAGCAATGCGAACGCTGCCGGATCTGCACGCAATGCCTCGCGTAGAACGTGACATCGAGAACTGCCTTGCGTTTATCGCCCGTCAACCCTGGGGAAAAGCGCAGGATCGAAGGTTAGACATCAAGCGCGGCATCCGCGCGGTTCTTCGGGCGCCGCTGGCCAATGCTGTCAAGGTGTGTCGACCACAGTCTGGCATCCGCCTGCGACGACATCGTGTGGCACAGTTCGTCATTATCTATGCCTATCTCACGCCGGACGATTCGTTTCCGAATGGTGCCGTCAGCATCCGGGCCATCCGTCATCAGCGGGTCAAGGATGTCTTTTTGGGAGTCAAGGAGCCAGCGGTGTGCATCTACGCTTGATAGCGCGCCACTGAAGTCCTCTCGACCACGAAGAATCAATCCTGTCTGACAACTTTCCCTTCCTTCATCACGAAGTGCACCGTTTTCACGTTGTCGATGTCCTCCAGCGGGCTCTTCTTGAACGCGACAATGTCGGCCCACAGGCCCTGCGTCAGCAGGCCTCGCTCTTTTTCGATGCCCATCAGCTCGGCGGCATTGGATGTCATCGCGACCAGCACCTTCATCGGCGGCACGCCGGCGGCCTTCCAGCTCTGCAGGACCTTGAGGTTCGTCTCGACGCGATTGAGACCCTCGATGTCGATGATGATGTCGGTGCCGAAGGCCATCTTCACGTCCAGATTGTTCGCGCGGCGCAGGCGGTCGACGGTGATGTCGGAGTATTTTTTCGCCACCTCTTTGGTGAAGCCGTACGCATACCAGTTGTCGTAGGAGAAGTCGGTGCCGACGAGGAAGGTGCCCTTTTTCTTCATCAGCTTGAGCAAGCGGTCGCTCAGCGTAAAGCCGTGCTCGATGGCCGCGACGCCGCCCATGATCGCGTTCTCCGCCGGCTGGCCGCCGTATACGTGCACCGCGACTTTGGCGTTCACTTTCGCCGCTTCGTCCACGGCCGCCTTGATGTCATCGAGAGAATAAAACGGCGCGACCTGGCGGCCGGCCGCGCTCTTCTCGTCGGCCAGCTCGGCCGCGTGCTGATTCAGGGAACCGTTGTCCGCCACGAGCTTGATGGTGTTGGCGCCGAAATAGACGTTCTGCCGGATGCCCTTGCGGATTTCCTCGGGTGTATCCGCATCGATGTACTCGTAGCGCCAATAACCTTCGTTCTCGGGACTGACGTTCCTGCTTTGTCCGCCGTAGGGCGCGATGATCTTGCCCGCATACTGGATCGTCGGACCGACGATCCAGCCGTTCTTGATGCCTTTGACGATATCCGCCGTGATGTAGTTGCCGTCGTTGCCGATCTCTTTGATCGTCGTGAAACCGGCCTCGAGCAGCAGCCTCGCATTCATCACGCCGCGCACCGCACGGAACGACGGGCCTTCGGTGATGTAGTCCCTCTGCGGCGCACGGTACTTCGTGTTCTTCGTGATGTGCACGTGGCAATCCATCATCCCGGCCATGATCCAGGAATTCGGCAGGTCGATGACGCGCTCGGCGCCTTTCACGTCGAGGTTCGGGCCCAGCCTGGCGATCCTGCCGCTCTCCACCAGGATGACCTGGTTCTCGAGCACCTGATTCAGGTTCGGCAGGATCACGTGTCCGGCGCGAATGGCGATCGGCTTGGCCGAGGCCTGCGCCATAGCGATGCCCAGCACGACCAGACTCACCATGCGCAGAGCGGTCCGATATCGACTCGACATTGATGACATGACTTTTCCTTACGGCCACCCGATTGGAGGCGCATCTTAAGGAAGGTGTCGGGTAAAAAGCCAGACGGAGCGGCGCCGGCGATCCCTCAGTGCGCGACGCAGGCGTCCGGGCGCTTCGCGAGATGCTCCAGAAAGAAGCGCTTGCGCAACTCCAGGTCGTATTCGCCTGTCCTGCCCAGCGCGCCGTGGCCGGAATAAGGAAAAATCATGGTGCTGTGCTGCTTGCCGAGCCGGATCAAAGCCTCGCTCATCTTGAATACATCGGCCTGCGTACCCGTGTCATTGATGCCGCCGATCAACAATAGATCCCCTTTCAGCCGCGGAGCCAGCGCGAAGGGATCGGCCGCGTCGTACTGTGCTTTGTTCTCCTGGGGCATGCCGAGATAAACCTCGTAGAGGGCGATGCGCCGGGGGTCGAAACCCGGGACGCGACTGATGCCGGCTTTGTACAGATCCGGCGCCTGCGTCAAAGCCCGGAAAGCAAAGTGGCCGCCCCAGGAGGAGCCCCAGATGCCGACCCTCTCGAGATCCAGGAACGCCAGTCGTTTGCCCAGTTGGCGGATAGCACCCGCATGGTCGGCGATCTCGAATTGACCCCAGTTCTTGTACACCACGTCCTGGAACGCCTTGGAGCGCTCCGGCGTGCCGCGCCCATCCAGCGTCAACACGATGAAACCCAGGTTGGCGAGGGCCCGGTTGAAATTCGACAGATGACGGTCGACATCCTCGCCGAAGTCCATCGGCCGTATGGCGATCTGAGGTCCCGCATAGATGTACTCCACGACGGGGTATTTCCTGGCCGGATCGAAGTTGTAAGGAAAGTACATCGTCACCCACAGATCAGTGATCCCGTCAGCCGCTTTGACGACGTACTCCCTGGGCGGCACCCAGCCGACGGCTTTCAAACGACTGATATCGGCCTCACCCAGGACGCGAATCAAAGTGCCATCGGCCTTGCGGAGCACGGTCCTTGGAGGTGCGTCCACCGCCGAGTACATATCGGTAAAGTATTTGGCTGACGGAGCAATGTTGACGACATGCTGGCCCCTTCCCTCGGTCAACTGAGCAAGATTCCGTCCGTTCAGACCAACACGGTATAGATGGGTGTCATAGGGACGCTGCAGATCGCCATGACCCCGGAAATAGATCCACCCGCGCACTTGATCGATGCGCACGACTTCTTTGGCGCGCCAGTTTCCGGAGGTCAGCTGCCGCACCCGTTTGCCTCTGATATCGTAGTAGTACAGATGCTGCCAACCGCTGCGCTCGGAGCTCCAGACGAACCCCGATCCGTCAGGCAGCAGCGCGAATCCTGCCCCGCCCGACTCCGCGCCCGCGCCCCATATGGCCGCATGATGATTGGTGAGAAACGTTTTGGATTCCTCGGTCAGCACCGTTCTCACCGAACGCGTCAACGCATTTACCGCCAGGATTTCGACCCGGCTGAATGTCCGGTCATAGCGCGCGAGGATCAGCTCCGATCCATCCGGCAGCCACGTCAGGATACGCAGATATCGATCGGTCGTATCTCCCAGATCCACCGCCGACGGCTTCCACGAATAGACGTCGACCAGATAAAGCTCCGAGCGGTTCAAGACACCGCCCGCCGGGATGCCAATGACCTCCTGAGCTTTCTCGATCGGCTGCAGCCACTCGATACTGGGAATGCGCGCCATCCCTTCCGTGTGCTGTTTGAAAACCGCGAGATGCTGTCCGTCCGGCGACCATGGATTCCAGAGCATGCCCTCGACATCCCAGAACGCTGATGGCGTGCCGTCGTGGGTCAGCTTGACTTCCTGGCCGTCCACGGTCGCGCGCATCACCAGATTCCCGGCATCGATGCCTGCAATCCAGCGCCGGTCCGGCGACCTCACTTCGGGCGAGGCGATTTCTCCCATGCCGCGGAACAACTCGCGCATGAACGATCTCGGCTCGGTGCGCTCGGCCTCGCTGATCACCAGCTTGAACGTCGGATAGGCAGAGAGCGGCAATGGCCGATCGAGCGCGTAGCTGTCCAGATCGATCTCGTAGTCGGAGCCCTCGAGAGCAAACCTGACCCTGCGTGGCCCCACGAACTGAAACTGCTCGAACGGCACACCGCTCCCGACCGGCTCGTGGCCCAGCTCTTCGCGCAGCGCAGCCCGCAACCGGGCGACGTCGAATAGCGGGGTCTCGACATTCGACTCAGGATCGATCTTGAGGATCTGACGAGTGTTCGGATCGCCCACCGCATACCAGAAGCCCATGCCGTCCGGTAACCAGTTCGGTACGACGCGCCCGCCCTTTACCATCGCTCCGAAATCCAGATAGCGTTGATAGACCTGCTCGTCACGGGGCGAGTCCGCCATACCCGAGCTTGGGATACCCGCGAGCCCAAGCACGAATACGAGCGCAATCGGGTGGCGGGCGGACGTGCGACAGCCGATCCGGCAATGACCGGCCACGGACATGTTTCCCCGCAGGTGAAAGCCACGGCGCACGGCGAACGTGGGCGTCAGTCGAAATGATATGCGAGCTGGATGCCGACCGTGCGCGGCATGGGCACGACCGGTTCGGGATACGCACCGACCGCGGGAAACAAAGAGCCGTCGTCGTCCGTCAAATTGTTGCCAAACAAGTACGCCTCATAGCGCCCGAAATCCAATCCGAAACGGGCATTCAGGACGTTGCGGCTGTCGGTCGGAAATATCTCCGGCGGCAGGCCCCGCAGGGTGTTCTGGTAGCCGCTGGTATGCTGAAGATCGATGCGCGATATCAACGTCGCGCCCCATTCCAGCGGCCGGCGATAGTCGGCCGCGACCGAATACGTCCATTTGGCAACCAGATCGATCGGATCGCCCTTGCGGCTGAACGCACTGTCCACGTCGTGCTCCATGTCGGTGTACCCGAGCGTGGCGGATATCGAGAGCTCCTGTGACGGCCGCATCGTCAACGCAAGGTTCGCACCCTGACCGGATGCTTTTCCGCTGTTGGCGTAGTAACCAAGCGGAACACCGCTGCTGATGCCGACGGACTGCAAGTTACCCCAATCGTTGTAATACACGGAAAGGTCGACGCTCACACGACGGTCCAGCCACTCTTGCTTGGTGCCCAGCGTATAGGTCCATAGGCTCTCGGGCCCCGCCGTCGGCGTGGCATTCAGCGCGGCGCCGAGGTTGAACACGCCGCTGCGAAATCCTTTGGCCACATTGACGTAAACGAGGCCATTCGGCGACGTCTTATAGGAAACGTTGAGGCGTGGATTGTCGGAGGTGAATCGCGCGCGGTCGGCCGACGTCCCCGGAATGTTCAGGATGCCCAGGCCGGTGCTGGAGGCGTGCTGCGTATCTTCGAAGTGACGCAGCCCCAGCAACGCCTGTAACCGATCGGTGACTGCGTAGCGGACTTCCCCGAAAACAGCCCATGTCTCGGACGTATTGTTCGCGACGGCGCCCAGGAGTTGGAACGGGAGGCTACCGGGCGCGGTAGCCGTGCTGTTCCTCATGCCCGTCCTGTAGTTCCGATAGTAGGCACCGACCACGTAGTTGAACGGACCGCTGTTATTGGAGGAAAGGCGCAACTCCTCGATGAACGCGTTGTTGGTGATGACAGTGGGGTTGCCGATCTGCTCGATGCTCGAAATGACGTCGGGCGGCAGGCCAAAGAGCGGAAGGAACGGCGTGAAGTACGCCGTGAGGTCGGAGTGCAGGTCGCTTTCGTGGTGCAGGAACCCCGTGGAGCTCAAGAGCGCTGCCGGACCCAGGTCGTAGCTCACGACCAGATTGCCCACGTCGGATTTCTGCTCATTGGCGGTGGGATATCCGGTCGCCGTGGTCCGATCGGGTGTACCGAAATTCTCGTAGTCCTGGTCATGCTCCTGGTGCAGAGCCATGAGTGAAATCGACAGGGCGTCCGAGGGGCGGTAGAGGAGTTTCATCCGCGCAGTCTTGAAATCGACGCTGTTGACATCCCGCCGTCCCGTGGTCAGAGAATCGATCCAGCCTCCGCTCCTCTCGTATCCCGCCAGCACGCGCATGCCGAGCTTGCGCTCCACGAGCGGCGCATTCAGCACGGCGCTCGCCCGGTAGCTGCTACCGCCGTCGGCCACGCTGCCCCAGTCGCCATTGAAATGGCCGCCGACTTTCTCCAGATCCGGCGAGGCGGTGATGTAGCGGATCGTGCCGCCCATCGAACCCTCGCCATACAGGGTGGGCTGCGGTCCATGCAGAATCTCGACCCGATCCATATCGAGCAGCCGTACATCCATCTGGATACCCGACAGCGACGTAATCGGAACCTCATCCAGATACATGCCGACCACGGGCAAACCGGCATTTCCGCCGGTGCTGCCGATGCCGTCCATCTGGACGCGCGCCACGCCGGAACCCGTCGATGCCAAGGTCAGCCCCGGCACGGCGTACTGCATGTTCTGGAGGTCCGTGATACCTCGGGCTTCGATCTCGGCGGCCGTCACGGCGGTGACGGCGAGGGGCACATCGATCAGCCGCTCGGCGCGTTTCTGGGCTGTTACCGTGATTTCACCGATATCCCTGTTGACTGACTCCGTCTCTGAACCCGGCGTGCGGGCACGTTCTGCACCCGACTCCGAGCCTGCCGGTCTCGGTTGAGCAGAAGAACTCGCGGCCTGTGCCAGTTGAATTTCTCCGACATTCTTTGCCGGCGACACACCGGCCGCTTCGGCTGTTTTCCTCGGGAAGATACGTACCGTCTTGTCGCTGATCTCCTCGAAGGCGAGCCCGGTCCCTTCCAGCAGCCGCGCGAGCGCATCCCGCGCCGCCCATCGGCCCTCCACTCCCGGGCTGCGCAATCCGCGCACTTCCCTGCCCACCGAGACCACCTGCAACTTCGTTTGATCCGAAAACTCCAGCAGCGCGGCCGAGAGGGCTTGCGGTCCAATCTTGATCTGCATCACGGCGTTCAGGCCGTCCGCGGACGACGCGGCGGCGGAAATCAGCGCGATCATGACTCCGGTCGTCAGTGCAATTCGGCGAATCAGCATGTCATCTCTCCGGCCGCGGTTCTAACGCGTTTGCCAAGAGAGACGGGCGAAGCGGACCCGTTGGAAGTGACCGCCGGAAAAAATTTCCGCGCACTTACCCGCGCGGCTGGATGACGACGGCATCGTCGTGCTGCTCGATGCGCACCGGGAAGGCCCGTGCGATGGCGACGAGCCACGCATCCAGGGTGTCGGGGTAGAAAGTGCCGGTGTAGGAATGGACATGCAGATCGGCGCCACGCACTTCGATCCGTTTGCTCGAATACCGGTTGACGTTGGCGATCACCGAATCCAGCGGCTCGTCCACGAACTCCAGCCGCCGCTCGCGCCAGCTCAACGAACGCCGGGCGTCGACGGCGGTGACCCGGAATCGATTTGCCGCGGGGTCGTAAAGCGCCTGCTCGCCCGCGGCCACCTCGACTCCCGCGCCCGCAACTTCGGAGCGAGCGACCTGGACGCGGCCCTCCGTCACCGTCACGATCACGCGCTTGTGTGTCTTGCGCACATTGAAGGCCGTGCCCAGCGCACGGATCGATACCGGCCCCGCGTTGACGACAAACGGCCGCTTGTCCCGCTCCGGTTTCACCTCGAAGTACGCCTCACCTTCCTTGAGGCGAAGATCGCGCGACGCCACGGAGTAGTCGGCTTCCACCGATGTCGCGCCGCCCAATGAAACCTTGGAGCCGTCCGGGAGCGGTGCTTGCTCGGTAGCAGCCACGGGAGTGTCCAACTTCAGCGTATCGTGAGGCGCGAACACGCCCGTCGTCCGCAACCAGACTGCCGCGCCCACGAGCACACAAGCAACACTCGCCGCCGCCGCGAGTGCGAACGAGGGCATCCTGCGCCACGGTCGGCGCGTAGCCTCCAGGCGCAAGCTCAGTTCCTGAATCCGCTCGAACGCATCGCGGTTCTCAGGATGCGCTTCCAGCCAATCGAGCCAGCCGGCGACGCCCGCTTGAGCCGTCTCTTCATCCTGCAACCGCGCCCACCAATCCGCCGCCTCCTCCAGCCGGGCTCGGGGCAGGGGTACCACGCGCTCGTCCAATACTTCGACATCCATCATGGCGATCCTCCCTCTCCATCGAGCCGCGCGCGGCAATGCGCCAGCGCGCGCGCCAGGTGGTAGCGCACCATACGACCGGTGAGATTCCAGCTTCTGGCAATGGATGCGACGCTCTCCCCGGCGAGGAAGTGCCGCGTCAATGCCTCGCGAGTCTTCTCCGGCAGCTCATCGAGCGCACTCTGCAGGGTCTGCTGCTCCGACTCATCGAGCGCGTCCTGATCCGGCGCCCGCCGCTGGAACCACTCGGCAAACAACTCGCGCGTCGGCGCCTTCTCTCGGACCGCCCGCTTGCGCATGCGGTCGACTGCCAGGTTGCTTGCGATCCTGAACAAGTAGGCGCGATGGAACCCGATGGCATCGGTACGCTCGAGTTGCAAGAGTCGCACATAGGCTTCCTGCGCGACGTCGCGCGCCTCGGTCTCGGAGTGCAGACGCGCCGTGAGATACGTGATCAACGCCCGATTGTGTTCACGAAACAGCTGCTCGATCAGCTTGGCGCGCGGCGAAGCCTCCATCTCGATGGCCGGTTTATCGTTCGGATTGCGGGCGCTGGACATGGACTGGGCGCAATGGACGGCTGACTAGATAGACGTGCAGCCTGGCCCAGGTGGAAATGCCCAATGAGAAAATCGCAGGACCTCATCGTAGCGGCGCTGCTCGTCGGCGACAACAGTTCCTCGATCCGCCGGGATTTCCGGTCGCTCATACGCGTGGACGGTCGGGACGCAGTTTCAGCCTGATGGGCTGAGGTCGCCTTTATTAAGAGGACAAATCGCCGATTCGTGTACGGTATTTTCAAGTGATTGATTCATAAGGTCAGTGGATCACCGGCAGCACCATATACGAGAAACGGACCCTGCGTGATGGATGACCTGCAGTCAGCGGTCTCGAGACCTCACTTGCCGGCATCCGCGGGCCGGTCGAAGAAATCCACGGGACGATCGTCGATGCGGAACATCTGCGGCGATTGCCAATAATGCCCCCCAAACGGCTGCTGGCGCGGCCACAGCTCATCGAGCGTCATCGCGTCGTAGAGCACGCCCGCTTTCATCACATAGCGCAGCTGGGCAGTGTTGCGGATGTTCTCGAGCGGATTGGCGCCGAGCACGACGAGGTCCGCCAGCTTGCCGGGGACGAGCGAGCCCAGATCCTGGTCCATGCCGAGCATCTTGGCGCCATGCAGGCTCGCGACCTCGAGGACCTGCAGCGGACTCATGGCCTGGGCCATGAGCCACATGTCCCAATGATTGCCGATGCCGTGCTGGTTGCCATGTGCGCCCATCGCACCGTACCCGCCCGCTCGAATGATGTCGGCCAAACCCTGCGCCAGCAGCGCGCCCGAATAGTCGGTGACGGGGCGCTGGATGCGGCGCCGTGTGTGCGGAATGAGCTGGCGCCACGGGGTCCAGAGTTGGGCCTTCTCGTCTTTCCAGACCTCGCTCTCCTGCCAGAAGTACTCCAGGTTCCACGCGGCAATGCCGCCGACCAGCGTCGTATGCGAGTGAAAGCTATGCGCGGCCCCGAGAAACGCAGTCACGTCGCTATAGAGAGGCGCGCTCGCGATCGTATGTTCCACGCCCGTGTGTCCGTCCAGGACAAAACTGATCCGGTTCAGCAATTCGACATCGCCCTCCGCGGTGATCGAAACGCCCAGTCGGCGGGCTGCTTCCACCGCCCACTGGCGCTGTTGCCGTGTCGGCAGGAAGTATTGCTTGATCGACACCGCGCCCAATGCCTTGCGCTGCCCTATCTGCTCCAGCGCGTCATCGAGCGAAGTGACGTCGTTGCCTTCGGTACTGGTGCGCGGACCCAGAAACTCGCCGGCATCGAACATGCGCGGACCGATCGTTTCGCCCGCTTCGACCAGTTCCGCCCCAAGAGTCCGATCCGGAACCCCGCCGCCCGGATCGAAGGTCGTGGTCACGCCGTAGGCCAGGTAGATCGCCATCCCGGGATTGCGCGCAGGGATGAAGCCGGCATTCTCGGAACTGTGGTGTGAGTGCATGTCGACCCAACCCGGCGCAATCGTCGCTCCGCGGACATCGATCACCTTGTCCGCGCCTTCGGTCGAACACGCGCCGACGCATGCAACGCGGGCGTTGCGCACCACGAGCGTTCCGGATTCGAGCACGCCTTGCCGGCCCAATGTGATGATGCGAGCCCCCACGAGCGCAACGGTTCCGGCGCCGATGGCGCGAGGAAGCTCGAGCGCCGGCGTGATGGTTTCCGATGTTCCTTGTGTGAGGTCGCGCTGATGGACGAGCGGTCCGCTGGCGTAGTTGAGCACGCTGTCGCTGCGCCACGTCGGAAACTGGCCGCCGAGCGTCGTCAGTCGCATGACGGGGGCTGCACCGCCCTTCAGCGTGAAGCGAGGGACTGCAGCGCCGGCACTGTCATAAGGCAACGCCGCGACATACATATCGCCCGCGTGCACGAAGGCCAGCCATCGTCCATCGGGTGATGGCCGGGCGTCCTCGCCTTCGACGATCTCGGCATGAACGCGCCGGTCGCTGCCGTCCATGCGGACCGAGAGCAGCTCGAGCACATTGGGCCGCCCGAGCAAACTCGTCGGCGAGGGCTCGAGGACCGTGAAGAAGATGCGCCCTTCGGGGCCGAATGCAGGCCGGGGAACGCGGTGGCCGGCCCATTCGATCTGCGCGATGGATGCGGGCGAACCGCCTTTCACCGGCACGTAGATCAGATCGAAGTCCCTTGCGGTATCGAACCCGCGTCCCTGCGCCGTCACACCTGGACCGCGTATCGCAACGATGCCGGTTCCATCGGGCGCGAATACAGGGTTGGCGTATTCACCCGGGTCACGCATCAACCGAGTCGGCGCCTGACCCGCGCCGCCGCTCAACCAGAGCTGTCCCTCGTTGCGTGCATCGCGTGAAACGAAGACCACGGTGCGGCCATCGGGCGCCCACGCCGGGGCGTATTCGAGCGCGCCGAAATTCGCCGGCGTCAGCCGGGCCGGCCGGCCGTCGGGCAGACTCTGCAGCCAGATCCGGCCGGCCGCCTGAAACAAAAGTCGCCGCCCGTCCGGCGAGAGCGCGGGCGATTGGATGTAGCGCACTTCGAGCGGTCCGTCCGCCAGCTTGAAGCGCCCGCGCACCTGCTCGGAGATGACACGCCGCACGCGCGCGGAAAACTCGACCGTGGACACGCGGCCGCTGGCGACGTCCACCCGGCGCATCTTGCCACCCTGCAGGATCAGGATGCTGCGTCCATCGCCAGCCCATCGGTAGCGAGGATAGATGCCGTCCAGCCCGGAAAAGCTGGCTTCCGCGAGATCGAGCTCGACAGGGTCCATCAACAGCCGTTCCGCGCCCGAGTTGCGATCGCGCAGCCACAGCGCGGCGCGCGGCCCGAAAGCATGGCCTTTATAGGTCAGCGTGCCGCCCGGAACACGCCGCACGAACGACAGCCAGCGCCCGTCGGGACTGATTTCCTGCGCATAGGCGCCGCCGCTCGATCCGCTGGCCCACGTCGTGGACACCCCGCTCGTCAGCATCCGCGACTCGCCGGTTGCCAGACTCAGCTGCGCTAATTGGACTGCGCCCCTCAAGACGTCCCGATCCTCCCACTGCATGGACGACAGCTCGTAGAAGAGCATGCGTCCGTCGGGAGAAACCACCGGACGCATCGGCCGCGCGTCGCGAGGGGTGACTATCGGCGTCCCCTGGCCGCCGTCCCTGTGGAACATCCAGATACCCCCCGGCTCGCCGTACTTCACCAGCCCGATGGCGGAGGAGCGCTCGACAAAGATGAATCGCCCGTCCGCGCTCCACTCGGGATGTGAGAATCGGACCGTGGGATCCAGTACGACGGGACGCGGCTGCCCGCCATCGATATCCATCATCCACAGGCTGTACTGTCCCCGGCGATCGGAGATGAACGCGATGGATCGGCCGTCCGGCGAGACCCTGGGATGAAAGTTGAGCGCGACGCCGCTGTTCTCGGTGAGACATTGGGCCGCCCCGCCCTGCGCCGCGACCCGGTACACCTGCCCGAGCAGATCGAAGACGATCCAGCGTCCGTCGGACGTCAGGTCCAGGGACATCCATGTTCCTTCGCGCGTCTCGAAGTCGATCAGCCGGGTTTTGCCGCGCGGCTGCGTGACATCCCACTCCGCAGCGCGTTGCACTTCCTGTGCCGCCGCGTGGCCCGCTACGAGCGCAAGGCCAACTACCAGCACCAGCGCGGCTCCGTGCTGCTCGTGAGGAGCGGAGGCTCTCATCGATGCTCCCACCGTTACTCGAACCGGTATCCCAATTGAATGCCCAGCGTGCGTGGGCGCATGAGATATCCGCCAGTGGCAAAAGACTGCCACGTGAAGGCGTCTTCATTGGTGAGGTTGCGGGCGAAGAGCTCGACGTCGAGCGCTTTTATGGCGATACCGAAGCGCGCATCGACCCTGACATAATCGCCGGCCCGCAAGCTCGGCGAGCTCAGCAGATCTCCGTAGAAGGAGCCCACGTATGTGGAATCCCCGCGGACGAAGGCCTTGCGCCCGCCGAGAGCGAAGTCGTATTGCACGGCGAGGTTCGCATTGACCTTCGGTGCGCCCGGCAACCGCGCGCCATCCTGCGCGTTCAAATTGGGCGCATCCTCGGTGAGCTCCGCTTTCGTGTAACCTGCACCGAAGTCCACTCGCAGGCCTGCCGCAACGGCCAGGCTGGCCTGGAACTCGATGCCATCCGAGCTTGCGCCGCCGGCGTTCGCGACGTAACTCAGGCCGCACGCGTCCGCGGACTGCCTGACGGGGAGGCCGTCCCAGTCGATGTGATAGGCCGCGGCATCCACGATCAGGCGCCGGTCGAAAAATGCAAACTTGGCGCCGACTTCGTAGCTCTCGAGGAAGTCCGCATCGATGCTGCGGGTGGAGGCGATCGAGATCGAAGTGCCGTCGAGAACGCCGTCGCGGGGAGCGACGTCGCAGATATCCGGCAATCCCGCAGTCGGCCGTCCCAGGCGGAAGCCCTCGGACCACGATGCATACAGCAGGGTGTCCTGCACGGGCTTGTAGCTTAGACTGGCTTTGAAGCTGCTATTGCTCTCTTCGCTGCCGATCGTGTTCCACACTCCACCGCCCAGCGGCACGCCGTAGAGGCCGCCTTCGGCCAACTGAGATTCGGCTTTCTTGTACTTGAAGAAACGGCCGCCGGCGGTGGCGGTGAGCTTGTCGGTCAGATCGTATGAAATCTCGCCGAACAGCGCGCGCTGCTCCAGATCGCGCGCTTCCCGGTAGATGTAGCCGGGATTGGTGCCGAACGGATTGCCGGCCGGCGGACCGGGCCAAGCCAGCGCCTGCTGATATTCGTTCTGCACGTCCTCGTAGAACAGACCGCCGAGGAACTGAAAGCGACCGTTGAACCGGGAAGCCAGACGCGCTTCGGCGCTGAAGGAATCGAAATCGCTGGGCGCGGTGGTGCTGGAGCCGAAGGCCGCGAAATTGATGGTCTCGGCATTGATCGAGCCGCTATCGACCCACGATGCCGCGGAGGTGAGCGCGGCCCAGCCGAGGTCGTAGTTCAGGACGAAACTCAGCAGATCGATCTCGGTGTCGTTCACCTCGCCCGGCTCGCCGCGCACGCGGCCCTGAGGGGCGATTGGAAAACGCGCCTGCCGATAGTCGCCAAACTGGGTGCCGAACGAGCCGTCCTGTTCGATTTTCTGAGACAACCACGTCAACGAGAGATCCAGCTTCTCGGTCGCCTGCCAAAGCGCCGCCAGGCGTGCGCCGGTAGAGACGATGCGGCCCACTTCGTCCTGCACGTAGCCGGCCACATAGTCGCCGAGTCCCATACTCTGGGCGGTCGCAAGGGTCGTCGCATCGATCCCGGCGATATTGCGGTAGTAGCCGCTGTCGTCGTAGCGGTAGCCGACGGCCCGCAACGCCAACTTGCCCGTCACCAGGGGAATGTTGACGATCCCCTGCAGCATCGAATTGTCGCCGCCTTCTCCGCTCGTCCCGGAGTAGTTGCCGGCCACCGCGGCGCTGAATGCATCGAGCTTGGGCTTGACCGGTATTACGCGCAGCGTGCCGCCCAACGATGCGCTGCCGTACGCGGTACCTTGCGGACCGCGCAGCACTTCGATGCGCTCGATGTCGACCGGCCGGATATCGATGCCTCCCGTGCCCAATCCCCCGGCCGCGGTGGTCGGCGCTTCGTCGAAATAGCTCGCGACCGTGGTACCGGAAGCGAAGTTCTCGAACTCGGGCGTCGTCGTGATGCCGCGAATGACGATGGCGTTGCTCAATGGGCCATTGTCGATCTGGCTGACGCCCGGTATGGAGCGCAGATAGTCCTCCATTCCCACCAGCCCGCGGCGCTCGATGTCCTGGTTGCGGATCACCGCGATGCTCATCGGAATGTCTTGCGCGCTCTCCTCGCGCTTGGTCGCGGTAACGATGATTTCCTCCAGTTTCTCGCCGACCGTGCTCTGCGCGGATTGCGGATCGGCGGATTTCTCCGCGCGCCCGGACCCGTCGGTTTGAAAGTCGGAGCCGGCCGCCGCAGCGCCCGCTTGAGCCATGTGCGTCGCCGCTGCCGCGGCCGCATCGATGTCCTTCCTTATGGTAACGGTTCCCGACCCGATCTTGCGGAACGACAAACCCGTGCCGTCGAGTATTTTCTCCAGAGCCGCGCGTGCGGTAATCCGTCCCTGCACGCCGCTCGTCCGATAGCCGTCGAGCACTTCACTCTCGGTGAGCACCTGGATCTTGGATTGCTCGGCGAACTGCAGCAAGGCCGAGGAGAGAGGTTGTGCGGGAATACTGAATTGAACCGGATGATCCAGCTCTGCCGCCCGCGCCGGCAGCGCACCGGGCATGATGAACAGCGTGACAAACGCCGCTATCCAAATGGATCGGCATGACCTGACGGATGGACTGAAGATATTCATCGTCGTCTCTCCCGAAGCGCGGTGCGCAGACGGCGAAAAGACGCTCGAATGCTCCGGAAGTGCACTAGCGTGGCAGCGATTCGATGACGACCTGAGCTTTGCCCTGCTCGCTGACGCTCACCGGATATATATCCGGCAAACCTCGCAGCCACTCCTCGATGCGGTCGGCCGCAACGGTGCCGGTATAGTGATAGCGGCCCAGCCGTTCATTGCCCAAAGCAATGGGAATCGCGGCGTAGCGGTTGACCGCCGCGATTACGGACGAGAGTGGTTCACGTTCGAATTGCAGGACCCCGGTTCGCCAGGCAATCGCGCGTTCGGCCGCGACCGGAACGACCGTCGGTTTGCGCTCGCCCGGCGCCAGCGTGATCTTGTAGCCGGCGGCAACGCGAACACTCTCCTTTCGCGGCGCAGTCGATGGAGATGCTTCACCGGCGCTCTCCTGCGGGGAAATGGCTGGCGCAGAGGCTCGAGGACGTTCGACGTCAACAACGCCTTCCGTCACCGCAACGCTTAACAATCCCTGTTCGGCTCGCACGTTGAACGCGGTACCTATTGCCGTCACCGTGGCATCCAGCGCGTGAACGACGAAGGGACGGCCGGGATCTTTCTTGACGGCAAAGAATGCTTCGCCCTGCTCGAGCACGATGCCACGTCCCGCGGCATCATAGTGGGCGGTGAGCCGCGACCCTGCCGCCAGCGTAACCTTGGTGCCGTCGGGCAACTCGGCGTCGCGATTGACGCCCGTGGTGGTGGCGAGAGTCATGTCGTTGGCGCTCACCCCATGCTGCGTGACGAACCACCACAAGCCTGCGACGGCTACCGACGAGACGGACGCCGCTACGAGCCACGACCGTAAGAGAACGAACCGTCTGTCGCCACCCTGGTCCACCCGCGCCGATGCGACAGGCGACAGGAGCGCGGCCACATCCGCCGGAGGACGCTCGATGGCGCCGGCCTGCTGCCAGATCGCCTGCAGGCGCGCGAACTCTTGTTTGTTTTCCGGCGCGGCGTCGCACCAGGCGAGCCAGTCGCGGATCTCGGCGGACGAGACATCGGGATCGCGCAGCCGAAAGAGCCAATCCGCGGCGCGTGCGCTGCGCTTCTCCCGTTGTGTACCGATGTGCCGGCCGGCGCTCATCCGCCACCTCCTTTGGTGCGCTCGAACGCTTCCAGTCGCGCGCGCAGGTGCGTCATCGCGCGCACGAGATATTTGTGCACCATGCGCTTCTTCACCCCGATCCGCGCGGCGATGTCAGGCGGGCTCATGTCGTACAGGCGATGCAGGTAGAAAGCCTGGCGGCATTTCAGCGGCAGCTCCTGGAGGAAGCGGTCCATCAGAGCGAGCTGCTCCTGGGCGGCGAGCACCCGCTCCGGCTCCGGCGCCTCGCCTCCGGACCCTGCTTGCATCAGCTCGCTGTCCGCCTTGCGCCAGCGCACTCTGCGCCGCACACGGTCCACCGCAATGTTCGCAGCCGTCTTGAACAGATATCCCGATAGAAAGCTGACCGCTCCGTGCGTATCGAGCTGCAGCACGCGCACATAGGCTTCCTGCGCCACGTCGCGAGCCTCCTGCTCGGAATCCACGCGCGTCATCAAAAAACGGATCAGCGCCTGATTGTGCTCGCGGTAAAGCCGCGCCATGAGCGCTTCATGGCTCTCATCCGTAGGCCCGGATGTTTCGGGGCGAGCGGGCGTCCCCACCTCCTCCCCCGTCTGTCGCTTGATTTCCGCCATCGGCACCTGCCGTCTGTAAGACGAACGGGCGTGTCAAAAGTGTACTGGGGATTGGGCACGTGGCTATAGCTGTTGAGACAGGGCGGAGATACCCACAATTTTCAAGAACCGGTGGACGTATGGTGACTAACAGCTTTGGAGCTGTTCGACTACGGGGGCCAGGGCAGACACGGCACGGCTGAACGGAAAATTGTGGATATCTCCGCCCTGTCTCAACAGCCCCACCACCACCAAGTTATTGAATAGGAAGGCGACGCAGCGTCGTATCGAAACCCGACAGTGAGATGGCCCCGGCCGGATCGACGGTGAAGGATACGAATCTGTGGCCTGATCCGTTCAGTGAGTCGGCAACCCCGGGGTTGGGGTGCATGCGGAAGGTGTCACGCTGCCAATGTTCCAGGGGGGTCGAGAAGGCGCCCTCACCGGTGAAGCTCAACACCAGCCCGCCGCCGGCGACGCGCACGTTCACGCGCCCGGTTTGCATGGCCGGGTTCTCGTACGTGCCCGCAAACTGCTCGAGCGGCAGGGATGGCGGTAGATTCGACAGGCGCACCCGCTGCAGCTGCTCGTCCGCCTTCCGTGCATCGTCCTCGGCCTTCTTGGCGCGCGTCAGAAACTCCTTGTTCCAATCCCGGCGCGGCGCGCCGAGCAGGCGGTCGAAAGCCTCCAGCTCGATGGCCTGGTGGAATCCCTGGATCGCCGGACCGTTCGAGAGCACGACCACGCCGATCTTTTGTTCCGGCAGCAGCGCCACGTGCGCGGGAAAACCAATGATGCCGCCGCCGTGAGCCAGATGCGGATGGCCGCGATACTCCGAGCGGAACCAGCCCATCGCATAAGTCGTCCCCGTCTCCTCGAACGGAAACTCGACGCGCCCATGAAGGTTCTGCGTGGTGTGGAGCTCGCGCATCGTCTCCTTCTTGAGCAGTTGCCGGCCCCGGAAGCTGCCGTCGTTGAGATGCAGAATCATCCAGTTCGCCATGTCGCCGGCGCTCGATACGATCGCGCCCGCCGCTGCCTTGCTGTCATAGTTGATCCACGGCAGCACCTGCAGCGATCCCTGCTCGTTGAAGGCATGCGGCATCGCCACGTTGGCATCGCGCGAATCCTTTATGGTCGGCCGGCCGGACACCGAACCGAGAAAAGTGGGCGTCACGAAGCGCGCGTCCCAATACTCCAGCGGGCTGGTGCCGCTGCGGCTCATCTCCAGCGGCTGCAGAAGACGGCGCTTGACGAACTCGTGCCACGTCATGCCGGACACCACTTCGACGATCTTGCCCGCCGTCGCGTACATCAGATTGCTGTAGCGGAACGAATTTCGGAACGGGGCCTCGGCCGGAATGGAGCTCAGCTGGCGAACGCAATCATCCAGGGTCATGTTGCCGAGGCTCGAGAAGCGGCTGTCGGCGATGCCGCTGTCGTGAACTATCGTGTCGCGCACCGTCAGGTGCCGCGTGAGCCAGGGATCGTGCAGCTGGAACCCGGGCAGATAATCGATGACCGGATCGTCCCAGCGAACCTTGCCCTCATCGACCAGGATGCCGAGGGCGGCGGTGGTAAAGGCCTTGCTGGTGGAGCCGATCTGAAACAGCGAGCCCGCATCGATCTCGTCCGGCTTGCCGAGCTGCTTCACGCCAAAGCCCCGCGCGAAGAGCACCTCGTTCCCCTGCACGACCGCGACCGCCACGCCGACGTTCTTCCAGTCGGCGCGCACCTGCTCGATATAGCGGTCCAATCCGGCCAGCCGCTTGTCCGTCGCCGCAGCGCCGGCCTGAATGGAACCGGTCAGCGCGGCCGCCAGCAGCGCGACTTTTGCGAAACATGACTTCATATGCGCCCCACCTGTCGCCGAAGGTAAGTGAAGGACCCGCGCGCCGCCGGTAAGTTCACCCGCTACGGTCAGTAGCCGCGCGCCCGCTCGACGATCCCGCTGATCGGCTCGTCGCGGCTGAAACGGCGGATCTTCTCCGCGATCTGTCGCGCCGACGGCGCCAGCAGCGTCACCGCGGCGACATGCGGCGTCACGCGGATTTTCGGATGATCCCAGAACGGATGCGTGGCGGGCAGCGGCTCCGTGCGGAAAACGTCCAGCGCCGCGCCGGCGAGATGCCCACTGTCGAGTAGCTCGATCAGCGCCTCGTCCACGAGCAGCTCGCCGCGCGCGACGTTGATGACGTATGCCGATCGCGGCAGCAGGGCGAGGGCTTCACGATCGAACCGATCGCGCGTCTGCGGTGTCAGCGGCGCCAGCAGGACCAGCACGCGCGTGGCGCGCATGAACTCCGCGAAGCCGCCCGCCCCGCCGGTCTCGGCGAAACAAACGACGCGCGGGTCCTCATGCGGCCGGCGGGAGTACGCATTGACGCGAAAACCCAGGCCTGCGAAGGCCGAGGCGACCTGGCGTCCCAGGACACCGAACCCGAACAAACCAATTGGCCAGCGCGACACATCCTCCGCCGGCAGCTGGCGCCACGCATGGGCACGCTGCTGGGCCGCGTAGTCATCGTGGTGACGCAGCCACCGCAGCGTTTCGCACACGCAGTACTCGGCCATTTGCGGGCCCATGCCCGCATCTTCCAGACGGATCACCGGCAGGTCGGACGGCAACCCAGGGCCGGCGAGGATGCGCTCGACGCCGGCCCAGATCGAGAAGAACGCTTTGAGACGCGGCTGGCGCGCAAAGAACTCCGGCGGGGGCAGCCAGCCGACGGCATAGTCGGCATCGCCCGCGTAACGATCGCTCCAGACCGCGACTTCGGCCTGCGGCAATTCCACGGACAACAGGTCGTGCAGCTGGTCTGCCAGATCGGGAGCCGGATGCACTACCGCGATGCGCATTCCGTACGGCTACGCACCGATGGCGATTGCGGAGCGGCGCGGATCGCCGCAGGCTTTGAACACTCCGCCGTCGATGTGGACGCCCTCGAAGGAGCCGTGCATCCAGTTCCACGGATTGACGACGTCCAGCTTCACGCCGCGCGCCGCGACTTCCTTGCGCAGCCGCTCGTCGATGTCCACTTCGATCATGATCGATCCCGGCACTTCGCTGGAGGAGCCGCCGAACCGCGGCCGGTGCACGGACTCCTCGATCGACAGGCCGAAGTCGAGGATGTTCACCGTGTTCTGCAGGATGTTCGCCAGGAGTCCAACGCTCGGCGAGCCGGAAGCCAGCACCGGGCGATTGTCCTTGAAGAGGATGTTCGGGCACACATAGGCAGACATCCGGTCGCCCGGCCGCGGCATCACGCGCAGGAAATGGGCGCCCGCCGCCACGATGCTGACACCGCCGGCAAACAAACCATTGGACCACGGCCAGGACATGATCGAGTGCAGGAGGGTCGCGACGTTGCCCTCCCCGTCGACCACCGTAACGTGGGTGCTGCCGGCCGGCGGCGGCCCCACCGGGACGGAAAGCTGAGTGTCCATTTGCAGCAGCTTGAAGCGCATCGCCGCGTATTCCTTCGACAGCAGCACGTCCATCGGCAGGTAGTGGCTCTTCGGATCGTGCTGCTGGGAGCCTTCCTGGAACACGCGCGCGACGATGCGGATCATCTGATACAGCGTCTCCACCGATTCGGTCGGCGGACCGAGCTTCTGCAGATCGAGCAGCTCGACCAGGTTGAGGATCTCGATCATGTGCGAGCCGCCGTGATCGGGCGGCGGCGAGGCGGCGATCTTGTAACCGCGGTACGTGCCCCAGGCCGGGTCCTGCCACCGCGCTTCGTAGGCGGCCATGTCATCGAGGGTGATCACGCCGCCGGCGCCCCGGACGACGTCGACGAACTCACGGGCGAACTTGCCGCGGTAGAAATAGTCGTTGCCCTCGGCCGCCAGCCCTTCCAGCGTTTCCGCCGCGCGCTTCTGGTAGAGGATCTCGCCCGGACGCGGCACGACTTTGTTGGGCATGAAGATCGCACGGCCCTGCTCGCTCACGCCGAGCACGTGCGCCCGCTCGAAGATCTCGCCCCAGAGGAAAGGATGCGTCGGGAAGCCGTCGCGGGCGTAATGGATCGCCGGCGCAATGAGCCGCTTGCGGCCGATCTTGCCGTGGCGCTTGTGGGCCGCCTCGAATCCGGCCCAGAAACCGGGCACCGCGACGCCGCGGCCGGTCTTGAGATCGCCTGGATTGAACCCGGGCAGCTCCGCTTTCGGCGCATTGCCGCTGCCGTTCACGTAAGTCGTCGTGCCGCTCTTGGCGTCGTAATACAGCATCGACAGGACGCCGGTGATCGAAGTCATGTGCGGCTCGACAATGGCCTGCGTGACGGCGCAGGTCAGGGCCGCGTCGCAGGCATTGCCGCCTTCTTTGAGAACGTTGATGGCTTCCTGGCTGGCGATGGGATGGGTACAGATGGCCATGCCCTTGCGGCTGGTAGCCAGCTGCTTGCGCCCGAAGTGGGCCGATTCGACCAGCTCCTTCAGCCGGCGCGCCGAAGGTTCGACGAACGCAGCCTCGGCTCGGGGAGTAGCGGCCAAAGAGGCCAGTCCGGCCGCGGCGGATCCCGCCAGGGCTTGTTGCAGGAAACGGCGACGGCCGGGCGCTTCGGTCATGGCGGACTGCTCCTCGGAGTGGGCGAGGCCACTAGTGTATGAGGTTTGGCCAACAGCCAGCTAGTCGCCCGGCAGTCCCGCCAGCCAGTGCATGACGCTCCTCAGGCGCTTCAGGGCGCCGGACAATCCTCCGTTCTCATCAAATGGTCGACGAAGAAGCGTTTCTTCAGCTCCATGTCGTACTCGGCCGTCCGACCGCCCGTGCCGTGGCCGGAATTCGCATAGCTCATGGTCCAATGCTGCTTGCCCAGGCGGATCAGCGTTTCGCTCATCTTGAACAGATCGGTCTGCGTTCCGGTATCGCTCATGCCGCCGATGAGCAGCAGATCTCCTTTCAGTTTCGGGGCCAAAGAAAAGACGTCGGCCGCGTCGTAGCCGCGCTTATTGGTCTGCGGCATTCCCAAATACACTTCGTACAGCGTATACCGGCGCGCATCGAAGCCCGGCACCTGGCTGATGCCGACTTTGTAAAGGTCGGACGCCTGTGTCATCGCCCGGAACGTGAACGTCCCTCCCCAGGATACGCCCCAGACGCCCACGCGCTCGAGGTCGAGAAAACCCAACCGGGCTGCCAGCTGGCGTATCGCACCGGCGTGATCGGCAATCTCGAATTGGCCCCAATTCATGTACACCGCGTCGTGAAAGGCCTTGGAACGCTCCGGCGTGCCGCGGGCATCCAGGACCACGACAATGAAGCCGAGATTGGCCAGCGCGCGATTGAAATTGGCCGGACGGTTCGAGGGACCCGCCGTATCGGCAAAGTCGAGCGGCCGCCGCACGAGCTGCGGGCCCGCATAGATGTACTCCACCACCGGGTACTTGCGGCTCGGGTCGAAGTTATATGGAAAGTACATCGTCACCCAAAGGTCAGTGGCTCCGTCCGCCGCCTTGACCACGTATTCCTTCGGCGCCACCCAGCCAACCGACTTGAGCCGCTCGATGCCCGCCTCGCTCAGGACGCGGATCAGCGTGCCGTCCATTCTTCGCAGCTCCGTCCTCGGCGGCGTTACGACGGTGGAATAGGTATCGACGAAGTACTGCGCCGCAGGCGCGATATTGATTGCATGCTGGCCCTCGCCCGCCGTGAGTCTCGCGAACTCTTTGCCATCGAGCCCCACGCGATAAAGGTGCGTGTCATACGGTCTCGTTTGATCGTCGTGACCGGTGAAGTAAACCCAGCCTCCCGCCTGATCGATCCGTACGACATCTCTGACTGGCCACGCGCCGCGGGTGAGTTGGCGGACGAGCTTCCCTCCGATGTCGTAGTAATAAAGATGGCGCCAACCGCTGCGCTCAGAGGCCCAGATGAACCCGGACCCATCCGGCAACAGCGTAAAGCCCGTGTCCGTCCCCCAGATCGCCTTGTGGTGATTCGTAAGAAACGTCGCCGACTGCTCGCTCATGACGGGGCGAACGGCGCCCGTCGTGGCGTTGATCGCCTGAATATCCACCCGGCTCATGACACGGTTATAACGCCCGAGAATCAGCTCCGAGCCGTCCGGTCGCCAGGAAAAGACGCGCAGATACTGATTCGTCGTATCACCCAGGTCGATCGGAACCGGCTTGTAGGAATTCATGTCGACCAGGAAGAGCTCGGAGCGGTACAGCGTGCCGCCGGCGGGTATGGCGATGACCTCCTGTGCACGCTCCAAAGGCTTCAGCCACTCGATGCTCGGAATACGCGCCATACCCTCCGTGTGCTGCTTGAACGCGGCGAGATGCTGCGTGTCCGGCGACCATGGATTCCACAGCTCGCCTTCGACATCCCAGAACGCCAGTGGCGTACCGTCCGTCGTCAACTCGACCTTCTGCCCGTCGACTGTCGCGCGCAGCGACAGATTGCGGGCTTCGATGCCGGCGATCCAGCGGCCATCGGGCGACTTCACCTCGGCCGAAGGAATGGCGCCCATGCCGATGAATCTCTCGCGCAGGAACGATCCGGGTACGCTCCGCTCGGCCTCACTGCGCACCAGTGCCATCGAATTCGAGGACAGCGGCAACATACGGGAGAGTGTGTAGTCGCCGAGATCGAGCTGATAACTCCAAGCCCCGGATTCGAACGTGATCCGGCGCGGTCCTACGAACCTGAGCCGCTCGAGCGACGCCTCCAATCCCGCGGCATCTTCTCCGACCAGGTCCTTGAACGCCGAACGCAACCGCTCGATGTCGAGCAGTGGGGTTGCGGCATTGGTAGCGGGATCGATCCTCACGAGCTGGCGTCCGCCGGTACTGTGTTCCACGTACCAGAAGGTCGATCCATCCGGCAACCAGTTGGGCACCACATGCCCACCCGTCACCAGCAAATCGAAGTCGAGATAGCGCCGATAAACCTCTTCGTCCCGAGCCGATGGCATGGCGCATAAATCGGATGCCACGACCAGGCTCGACACGACGATGACGGGCAGCGCCCGGCCAGACCGGTCTCTCACGCGCCGAAACATGATTGCGCTCTTCTCCTGGCTTGCCGCAATCCCGGCGGCGGTGGTCCGCTATTGGAAGCTATAGCCGACTTGAACGCCGACGGTTCTCGGACGCAGCCGGTTGCCGAAGAATGGTGCGCCGTTCACTGCGAGCCCGCGCCATGTGTACGCATCCTCATTGGTAATGTTGCGTACGAAGAACTCCAGGCTGAGGTTACGGATCATCAGGCCCGCGCGTGCGTCGACCTTGATGTAATCACCGGCTTTGACTCCCAGAGTCTGCAGGAAGTCACCGTACAACGCTCCGGTATAGAACGAGTCGGCGCGCACGAAAGCATCGCGGCCGGCAATCTGGAAATCGTATTGCGCGGCGAGGTTCGCATTCCACCGCGGGGAACCGGGCAACCGCGCGCCGGATTTGGGCGAGCCCGGCAGACCGGGGGCGTCCTCCGACAACTCGACTTTTGTGTAGCCGGTGCCGAAGTCCAGCCGCACGCCGCGGCCCACGAGCAGACTCGCCTGGATCTCCAGGCCATCCGACGTGGCTGCACCGACGTTTGCCGTATAAGCGCAGCTGGAGCCGGCAACAATGGTCCGCACCGGGACATCGTCCCAATTGATATGGTACGCGGCGGCATCGACCACCATCCGGCGGTCGAAGAGCACGAATTTCCCGCCGATCTCGTAGCTGTCAAGGGAGTCGGAATCGATCAGAGCCGTAGAGTCGACCGAAGAGTTCGTGCTGTCGATCAAGCCATCATTGTTGGTATCGCAAACGCCGCCGCGCAGAACCGGCACCTGCGGCCGCCCCAAGCGGAAGCCTTGTGCCCAGGAGGCGTACAGGAGCGTGCCGTCCGTCGGCTTGTAACTGAGATTGGCCTTGAATGTAGATCCATCTTCGTCGCTTTCCAGATGCGTAGGTACGCCACTCCCGAGGGGTACGCCAACCAAACCGCCTTCCTGCAGGCCGCGCTCGTCGCGGTCGTACTTGAAGTATCGCCCGCCGACAGTGGCCGTGAGGCTGTCAGCGAGCTGGTAGGAGACTTCGCCGAATGCGGCATACTGGTGGAGCTGGCGCGAGTTGGTCACATCGGCCATTGGATCGGTACGGACCGGATTGGTGGCTGGCGAACCCGGCCAGACCGAAAGCGATGCGTAGCCGTTATCCACATTCTCGTAGAACACACCGCCCAGGAACTGGATACGTCCGCTGAGCTGGGATGCCACCCGCGTCTCGGTGGTGAAGGATTGAAAGTCGCTATCGACGATGCCGCTGAAAGGCCCGAAGAAAGTAAACGTACTCACCCCTCCGCTGGTCCACACGGCGTTGCCGTCGACCCACGAGGCCGACGACGTTAACGTACCCCAACCTAGGTCATAGTTTGCGACGAGACTCAGCAGATCCAGGTTTGAGTCCTGGACCTCGCCAGCCTGGTCGCGTACGCGGACCGAAAGCGCCAACGGCGTGCGTGCATGCTCGAACTTCGCGACGCCCGCCTCCGGCCGGCCGTCCTGTTCGATGCCCTGCGAAAGATAAGTCGCAGACAAAGACAGGTTGTCGGTGGCCTGCCAGAGGGCTGCGAGACGGCCGCCGGTCGATCGCATGCGGCCCGCGTCGCCGCGGACATGATCGCGGACGAAGTCCGTCAGGCCGTATTGCCCGGCAAACGCCAGCGTCGCCGGATCGAGGCCGGCGACGTTCCGATAGTATCCGCTGTCGTCATAGCGGTAGCCGACCGCGCGCAGCGCGAGTTTCCCGGTGACGAGGGGAATGTTGAGAACGCCCTGCATCATCGAGTTATCGCTGCCATGACCTGTGGTGTCGGAATAGGACGTCACGAGTTTCCCGCCGAAGCCGTCCAGCTTCGGCTTTGCGCTGATAAGACGAGTCGTACCGCCCAGTGAGGCGCTGCCATAAGCGGTGCCCTGCGGCCCGCGCAAGACTTCGATGCGCTCCAGATCGACCGGCCTCACGTCGATACCGCCGCCGCCCAAACCCGCCGCCCCGGTTATGGGCGTCTCGTCGAAATACGTCGCCACCGTCGTGCCGGCGCCGATGTTCTCGGACTGGGGAGAAGTATTGATGCCGCGGATGATGATCGCGTTGTCGAAGCCCCGCTCGATCTGATTCACGCCGGGGATCGAGCGCAGATAGTCCTCCATGCCGATCAGACCGCGGCGCTCGATGTCTTCGTTACCGATCACGGCAATACTCATGGGTACGTCCTGCAGGCGCTGCTCCTTGCGTTTGGTCGCGGTCACGATGATCTCCCCGAGCCTCGCGTCCTGCGAGTCCTGCTCCTCGCCGGCCGCGTCCGCGGACTGCGGGCGCGCGGCAGGCAGAACTGCCGACTGTACCGGCAGATCCGCGCGTGCGACGCTCGTTCTGTGATCATCGACGCCGCGCGCGTCGGATCGCGCCGACTGGGCGGAGGGCAAAGCAATCAGCATCGCTCCAGTACTGGCATCCGTCTCCAATCTGAGCGCGGTGCCTTCGAGCAGCTTCTTCACCGCCTCCTGCGTCGACAGAGTCCCGCTGACACCCTGCGTGCGGATTCCATGAAGCTCATCGCGCCGGTACACGAGCTCGATATCGGCCTGCTTCGCGAGCTCATCGAGCGCGCTGACCAGGTCGCCTGGAGGGATATTGATTGCGCGCGGCGCATCGGCGCTTGCGCCTGCAGTCAGCGCGAGCGAGACGGATAAAAGAACGGCCGCTGTCGCAGCCTCGAGTGCCTTGAGCATGTCTTGTCCCCGTTGCGGCGCCGGATGGCCGCCTGCGCCTGTAGACGCTCGAGGACCGAAAATCACTGAGTCGCGGCTCCAGAAACCAGGACGACCCTGCCGTTGGCGCGCCGTGCGCCGATGCCATAGCCATCACGCAGGAGGCGGATGAAAGCCTCGGCATTGGTGGACTTGAACTTGCCGGTAAGAGGAATGGCGGCGACAGCCGGATCGTCGATGACGATCCGCTCCCTGTTGTATTGATTGAACTCCGCGATCGCCTGCGCGAGCGGCGTGTCATAGAATGTCAGGTAGCCGGTGCGCCAGCTCAGCAGCACTTCCGCCTCCGGCGGCGTCTTCCTCTGCACCACAACACCTTCGGCGCCCGTCCTGGCGATGCCGCCGGCCGAAACGAGCACGGCGGGTGCGGGCCGCGCGAGATCCTCGACCTTCACCTCGCCCTCCGTGACGACGACGCGAACATCCTCCCGCTCGCGCCGGACCGAGAACTTGGTGCCCATGACCACGATGCGTTTCCTGCCCGCGCTCACGACGAAGGGCCGCGCCGGGTCCCGAGCCACGTCGAAAAATGCTTCGCCCCGGGTGAGATCGACATGGCGCTCCTCGGCCGAAAGCTCGATACGTATCCTGCTCGCCGTGTTCAAAAGAACGCTGGACCCGTCCTGCAGCGGCACCGATGCCATTCCACCGACCGGCGTGGCATAGCGATCGCCGCCAAACAGAAGTACGCCCGCAAAGATCGCCGCCGCCACGACGAGAAGGGTCCCAGCCGCAACCGCGAACATGCGAACGGGCACCCTGCACGCCGCGGCCGCCGTCGAGGCTCGTGCGGTATGAGAATCATCCGTCCGAGCTTCAGGAGATTCTGTAGGCAGACGCCAGTCCGTGCCCGCCCCCGCCCCGGGCGGCAGGCCCGCGGCGAGCGCCTTCAGCCGCAAGGTTTCCTCCCATGCGGCCTCGAGGCGCAGAAAGGCGATGCGATTGGACGGGGAGGCGCCGAGCCAGCTGCTCAGCTCCGCGCTGTCGCGCTCGGTCCACTCGCCCCCGTCGCGCCGCGCGAGGTAGTCCGCCGCCGTAAGCTCAGTCTGTGTGAGGCTTCCCATGCTCGAGCTCGCTCTGGAGATTCAAAGGTTCACCGTCCTGTCCGCCGCCTGCCCTGCCGAAGAACGCGTCCGCCAGCAGATGCATGCCTTTCAAGATATGGCTCTCCACGGTGCGCACGCTCACGCCCAGGCGATCCGCGACTTCCTTCTGCGGCAATCCATCGATGCGCCGCAGCCAGATCACCTCGCGACACTTGGGCGGCAGGCCGTTGAACGCCTGCGCGAGCCGCTTGAGCTGCTGATGGGCATCCAGGCGGCGCTCGGGCGAGATCGCATCGACTATGACGTTCGAGAAGTCGAAATCACCGGCCGTGTCGATCGCGACGATCCGGCGGCGGCGGATGCGATCGGTCATGAGATGGCGGGCGGTGGAGAACAAAAATGAGCGCGGCGCCGCGGGACGGGTCTTGTCGGCCGCCTCGTACACCCTGATGTAAATGTCCTGGCGAAGATCGCCGACCTCTTCGCGCCGCGGCCAGGCACGCCGCAAGTAGCGCGTCAGCGCCGCCTCGTGCACGAGGATCTCGCGCTTGAACCAGGTATCGATGCCGTCTTCCACATCGGCACGATAACTTGATCAGCCCGCCGAAATACAGCCTTTTGCAGCGCGAAATGCGCAGACCGCGATCGTGCGGCGGCGGACTCAGTGATTTTCGAGCTTCGTTCGTCTTAGACTCGATGGCCGACGCGCCGAGCCGCCGCCACAATCCTTCACAGCGAAGGGATCAATCGAAAGTCACGCTGAACCCGACTCCATACGTCCGCGGACGCGATCGCGCTGAGCTCTGCTGAATGCTCCAGGAATCGATGAACCCGCGATCGTCCAGCAGGTTCTGGGCGAACAACTCCAGCGACAGGTTGGCATTCCAGCGCAAGCCGGCATTGAAGTTCAGCATATTGATGATGTCGGACTCGCTGAAGTACCACGGCCCGAAACTGCGGTTGCGGAACGTCGCGCGGCCGGCCTGGTTGTAGTCGAGGCGCGCGAAGCCGGCCCTGCCGCCCCAAGCGAAATCCCGCTGTGCCGAGAGCGTGTACGAGTATTTCGGAGTGAGATCGAGCGGATCGCCCACTATGTGGCTGGTCGCGCCCGCGCGCATCTCGTAGAACTCCGAGTCGATGTAGTCGCCGTTGAAGCTCAGGCTCAGCTGATCCGCCGCACGCCAGGAGAATTCCCACTCGACGCCCTTGATCTTCGCGTTGCCGGCGTTGCTGTAGATCGACGAGAACGACGGCGGCACGGTGCCGATGATCTGATAATTCCGATAGTCGCTGTAGAACAGCGCCGTATCGGCGTAGAGACGGCCGCCGAGCAGCGACATCTTCGCGCCCAGCTCGTAAGTCCACACTTCCTCGGGATCGTAGGGCGGCTGATTCAAAGTATTGAATCCCCCGCTGCGAAAACCTTTGGCGGCGCTGGTATATGCGTTGACTCGGTCCGTCAGCTTGAGCTGCGCGTAGAGGCGGGGATTGAGCGAGTCGAAGGTCCCTTTCTGGACCGAGCCGAGACCGTCCAGGCCATCCCTCAGCTCCTGGTCCTCACGGAAATTGCGTAAGCCCGCGCCGAGCGTCAAGCGGTCGATGAGCCGATAGCTCACGTCGGCGAAGGCGGCCCACGACTTGTAGAAGGACACGGAGCCGAACCCGTAGGGAGCCGGCAACGGCGCGCCGACCAGCCCGATGTAGCTTGCCCCGCGGCTGCCGCCTTCGAAGCGCGCGTCCCGATAAAAACCGCCCACCGTCCATTGCCAGGGCCCCGAGCCGGTCGAAACCAGCCTCAGCTCGTCGGTCAGAACCTCGGCGCCGTAGAACTGCGAGGTGTAGAACTGAGTGGCCGGCTGCGGCGGCTGCGCGAACGGAAACTGAAATCCCAGGTGCGAAGCTTTCTTGTCCTGGTCGAGGTAGCTGGTGGTGCTCAGCAGCCGGGCGGCGGAGAAATCGTAGGTCAGCGTGAGGTTGTAGAGCTCGTAGCTGTCATTCACCGCCGGTGTCGTGGTTTGTCCGAACCTCTGCGTAAAGTTTCCGTCCTCATCCTCGCCGATGTTCGGCGCGGCATCGTTGCGGTGGATCATCGCCATGGCATGCACCGCGAATTGCGGCGCGGGCTGCCACAGGCCCTTGATCCTCACGTTCACCAGATCCTGTCCATTGATGTCCTTGCGGTCCGCCGCGGGCTGGTCCATCCAGCCGCCCTGGTGATCGAACGTGCCGGCGATCCGCAGGCCGAGCACGTCGTCGATCAGCGGCGTGTTGAGCGCGCCCTCGATGCGCTGGCCCGGCGCACCGTCTTCGGTGAACAGCGCCGCGACATTTGCATTCATGGCCAGGCGATCCAACTGAGGATCGCGCGTAATGAAACGGAGCGTTCCGCCGACGGACCCTTCGCCGTACAGCGTGCCCTGCGGACCGCGCAATACCTCCACCCGCTCGAGATCGTAGGTACCCACGTATGGCTGCATGTCCGAACGCGACGTCATCGGCGCCTCGTCGAGATACAAACCGATCAGCGAGGAGCTGCTGCCGAACATGTTGCTGATGCCGCGCAGCACGATGCGACGCTGCCACGTGCCGGTAGTCTGCATGGCGAGGCCGGGAACGGTGAAGACGAGATCATCCATGCTGGTGATCCTGCGTTTCTGCAGCTCGTCGGCGCCGAGCGCCACGATGCTGATCGGAACGTCCTGCAGACGCTCGGAGCGCTTCTGCGCGGTGACGATGATCTCATCGAGCCTCACGCCGGCGGTGTCGGACGACCCTATCCGCTCTTCCGTCCCATCGCCCGTTTGCCGGCCCGAGCCTGCGCCGGCCGATGCGCTACCGGCAATACTGCCGTCGCCTCCTTGCGCAAGACGCATCATTTCCGCTTGCAGTGCGCCGCCATCCTTACCGAAAGGCGATGTGCTGGATATTGCGCCGATCGGCTTCAGCAGCACCGTGTGGTTGCCGATGAACTGGTGCGCCAACCCGGTGCCGACCAGCAATCGCGTGAGCGCCTCATCGAGCGTGAGCTGCGCGCTGATCGCCGGCCCCTTGAACGGCCTGACGAGCGGCGTGTCGAAGACGATATTGGTGTTTGTTTGTGCAGCCACGGCGCGCAACGATTCGGCCAGCGGCTGCGCGGGCAGATCGAACTGCACGGCTTGCGTCCAGCCGGAACCGGCAAACCCCAGTCCGAAGGTTACGACTGCCGCCCGGAAGATGCGCCGAAGACTGCCATTCATCGATGACTCCCCTTTTCGCCATCCGTTGCGTCGGTTTGTTGAGTGCCCTACAGCACTAGACAACACCGGGGAAGAAAAACCTCATCCGCGGGCCGGGATTTCACCGTGTCGGGGCCGCTCGAGCGCCGGCAACGGGAAGCTGCGGCGCGCCCGTCAAGGTGATTTTCCGTGACTGCACAGTCACTTGCAGGGCGTAGGTTTGTGCAATGGCCCGCGCAAACTCCGCCGATTCGGAGGTGCGGAATACGCCGCTGATCCGCAGCGCCGCCGCTTGCGGACTTGCCACCACGAGTTGATCGCGGCTGTAGCGATTCATTTCGGCGACGGCTTCGATCAACGGTGCGTTATCGAAGGCCACCTGCCCGCGCTGCCATGCGGTGATCTTGTCCAACGCCGGCGTATCGAGATTCGGAGCGTGACTGCCGTGGAACGTGAGCCTCTGTCCGGGCGTGAGCACCTGCGCATTCGCGCCCGGAGCGGGCTGCGAGCCGACGACCGGCGCCACGGAAACCTTGCCGTCGACCAGCGTTACCGCCAATCCGGTATCGTCACGGCGTACGACAAAGGCCGTGCCGAGCGCCCTTATCTGCTGGCCTCCCGCGGTGACGATGAACGGCCAGCTCGTGGACTGTGGCGCGACCTGGAACAGCGCCTCGCCGCTCTGCAATTCGATGCGGCGCGCGCTTTTGTCGAAATCAACGCGCACGCGAGTCGCCGTGTTGAGGGCGACGCGGGTGCCGTCTTCCAAGGTAACGATGCGCTGCTCGCCCACTTTCGTGGCGATCGCATCGTCGCTCGAGTAGTAGTACGCCGTGACTGCAACCGTGAGAGTCACCACCGCCGCTGCCGCGAGCGCGGCGCGCCCCAAGCTCAGCCGGACTCCGCCGCGCTCCCAATCGGCAACACGCTCGAGTGGCCGGCGCCGCACCAGCGCGAGGCGTTCCCAGGTATCGGTAGCGATCTCAAACGCGCGGCCATGCTCCGGGCTCAGGTTGAGCCAGCGGCGGAATCCTTTGTCGACATTGGGCGTACGATTCGGACCGTGCAGGCGTGCGAGCCACGCGGCCGCTTCGGCCTGAATCGCGGACGACGGAGGATTGGCGGAGGAGGATTCGGCCACGCTCACCCACCCCCCGTTTCTTTCATCAGGATCGCCACGCCGCTGGCGATGTGTTTCTCCACCGCGCTCACGCTCAACTTCAGCCGGTCGGCGATTTCGGAGTAGCTCAGCCCGTCCAACCGGTGCATGAAGAGAATCTCGCGCGTGCGCAGGCTTACGGCATCCAGCCGCGCGCGCATCCGTTTCAGGCATTCATCCGCAGCGAAAACCTCATCCGGCGACGGCGCGGTGTCGATCAGCTCGAGCTCATCGAGCACGCCGGTTTCGTAGGGATGACGCTGACGGTGGATCCGGGCGTTGCTGCGCAGGCGCATGACCGTGCGCATCAGGAACGCGCCGGGCTCGCGGACTTCCCCGCCTTCCTCGCAGAAAGCCTGCATGCGTACGAAGGCGTCCTGAATGAGATCTTCCGCCTCGTCGCGCGTGCAGCCCCTGCGCAGCAGCGACTTCTGCATACGGCGGAAGTAGAGCATCAGGCGGTCCATGCCTCTTAAGATGGCACGGCGAAACGGGCTTGACTAGCCCCGCACGGCGGACTCGATTTTTTTGCGACGCCACGCGTTGCCGAAATAAAGTGCGACGCCGATTAGAAATCCGCCGACGCCGAAGGACAGCTGCGCGGCGGACACTCCGGTCAAAATCGACACGCAGGCCAGCATGGCGATCCCCGCGAGGAGCGATCCCAGCGGCAGCGTGAAGCCCGCGCTCGCCACGCCGCGTTTTTCCGGCGAGAGATGGCGGAACCGGATCAGCGCGGCGGCGATGCTGAAGAAAATGAAGATACGCGGAATCGCCGAGGCGGCGGCGAGAAAGACAAACGACCCGGACAGAGCGAGCACCAGTATGACCGCGGTCGAGAACAAAATCGCATTCTGCGGAACCCTTTGCACCGGATGCACGGCCGCAAACCACCGCGGCGCCAGGCCATCGTTCGCCACCGCGTAGAGATTGCGCGACGCCGTCAATTGAGAGCCGATACAGGTTCCGAGCGCCGATACGATCGCGGCAACGTTGACGAACGCCTCCATGCCCGAGCCCATCAAAACCGCCGCGGCGGTCGCGACTGGACGGGGCTCGTTGGCGAGATTGGGCAACGTGTTGATCAGCGCCAGGTGCAGCAGCAGCCATACACAGACCATCACGACGACGGACACCACCGTCGCTAGCGGTGCGTCGCGCTTGGGATTGCGCCCCTCGCCCGCCGTCACCGGAATGATTTCGTAGCCGCTGAAACTGAAGATCAGCAGCAGCGCGACGGTCACGGCGTCGGCGGTGCCCGGCGGCCGGCCGAAATCGACCGGTTGGATTTCCCCGAGCCAGGCCGCGGCAACCAGAACGCTCACGAGGGGCAGGAGCTTGAATATCGCGAACGCGAGAATGGTGCGCGCACCCTGCTCGACGCGCCGCAGGTGAATGAAGGTAATGCCGAGCGTGATCACGACGATGCCGATCATGCGCGCCGCGTTGGAAACGCTGCCGCCGGTGAAGTACGCCACTGACGTCACGATCCCGTTCGTCAGCGATGCCTGCACGGTGACACGCGTGAACCACATCATCCAGCCGACTTCGAACCCCCAGAATCGTCCGAACGCGGTGCGCGCGTACACATAAGGTCCACCGGTGCTATCGAACCGGCTGCTCACCTCGGCGATGACGAGCGACATGATGAGCGCGAACGTGCCTATGCTCGCGGCAATCAGCAGACTCCACTCCCCGACCAGGCGATAGACATCGGCGCCAATGAGATAGATGCTGCCGCCGATGCAGATGTTGATGCCGATCGCGATGAAGTGGCGCAGCGACAGGGCGCGTTTGAGGTCTTCCATGCGGCGGTCAGCGGGCGAGGTTCAGGGCCATAAGCTCGGTTGATCTTTTTTATAAGCCGCGGCCCGGTCGCGGCCGCATATCTAGTCGATGCTACTCCGGCCTCGCCGACTTTTTTAGCCCCTTTGAGGCGCCTAATTGGCATTACGCGACGGAAGGTGGCGCACTGCGCACGCCGGACTGGCACAAAAGATCAAGCCGCTCTCTTGAGCGATCTGGCCACCTGCCGCTTGAGAGTCTGATTCAGCGGATCGACTATGATGCCCGCGGATTCGAGTGCGATGGCCCCGAGCAAAGGCTCGGAATCTTCGGGACCGAAGACCGCCTTGGCTATCACGAATGTGTCCATGAAGCTGAAGCGCGCCCAGCCGAACGGAAGTCGGATGGCCGCGCCGTTGGCCAGTTCATAAACGTCTGCCTCATCCGGCGTGATCCCGACTTCCGTCAGCCACGATGCGGGAAGAAGACAATCGGCACCCGTATCGACGAGAAATCTGACTTGTCTCGGTAGCGCCGTCCTGCCCAACGACTCGACAGTTGCAATGACGTAGGTGAGGCCCATTTGCGATCCCTGCCTTCCGAATGACCGGATAAGCGTCACGGTATGCCTGGACCAACTTGCGGTAACAGCTCGAAACTCTCCACGTCACTCAATGTGGAAATTCGCGGGCCACGGTTCAAGACTCCACGGACTAACGTAGCATGGGCTGCCACATGGGCTTGAATGGCGCGGGCGTACTGATCAGCGTTCAAATTTACTCGAGCTTTGATGACCTCATCCTCTTGATACAGGGTAAGCCGAACTTCCCCTTGACGTCGCCCATCTTCACCGAGAATCCCACGTAATTCATCTACGTGCGCGATAAATTGCGCCGTAAGCAATTCGATTTCACCCCGCAGCTGCTTGCTTACGGCCCCAAGAATCGCGAAATGTTCGTTGCGCAAAACGACCGGGTCCAGCTCTACACGAGGCGGCTGTGGCTGCGTGCTTGCCCAGCTTACCGAAAATACCAAGGCTGCAGCCTCTTGGTCAGGCTGCATCTTTATCAGCGCATCACACAGATTGGCCGTTACCTGCACGTCTTGAACCGGCCTAAGCAGCGCATCAATGCGGTCTTGATCGATTGCTCGCGCAATCTGCGCCACCGATCTCGCGAGAGTCTGCGTAGCTCTTCGAGCGAACGGAACATCTCTCTGAGCGGTAGCTTCAGGCGGACGATCCAGCTCATGCAGCGGGCATTTCAAAGTAACGGTATAGCTGCCCTTCTCCGTCTGACCCAACTCGCATGTTCGAATGAAATCTTCCGCTTCACTTCGACTCATCCTCGGGTGATAAGTCTGTTCCGGAGCCAAAACCGTACATGCCGCAGCCAGCAATGACCGCCGGGCTCCATCTAGTAAGGCAAGCCCATCCTCTAACGGCAATGTGCCTCGTGCCGCAGCGGTCGAACGTACGCTGAATCGAATCGTATCAACGTCAAGCGAAAGGATGTCCTCCAGCACGCTCGCCGCGGAACGTGACTCAGCTTGCGCCAACCGATGGACGACGCGCTGCATTTGCTCGGCGAAGTCGTCGAAGTCGGGATTGGTAGGTACCAACAGCTGCTGGTGCGACTGTGGTCCATGATCGAACACGGCAATCACATCCCGAAACAGACCTTGGCGACGCCAGCCACGTCGCTCGGCATAAGTGCGAACGTGATTCAGCCGCAGCTTCTTCAAGCTGGCTTCGGAAAGCACTTCAGTTGTCATGATCAATCGTCTCACCCCGAGACACGCGTCGGGCGATTTCCCTAAGTGATTCAGGGGTTAACAGGTTATTCAGCGGAATGTGTACGGCAGTCGTCGCTAGATTCGCCGTTTCCGGCGCGCCCCGCAAGCTCTTCCATCGGGCGCATCTGCGCGCAATAAGCTGGTCCGCAGAGACCTCCAACCACTCTTCGGCGCCCTCCGGCAGCGTGAAAACCACCATGAACCGAGGCGTGTAGAGGTTCGTGTTGCGCAATTTATCGTAATGGGCACTTCAAGGTGGAAAGACATGCGGCCATCGACGATTGCGAGCTCCTGGGAAGTAGCCTTCAATTGGAAGTGAAGTGAAAGGTCCGTAACGACAGAGTCTGGATCGAGGCGCGTGCAGATATCCACCTGCGCGTCTACACCTGCGTTGTCCCGATGGCGATTGGTTGCTGCACAGCTAAAACCCGCCTTTGCCGCAATCGCATGCAAATAAGCGTAACTCAGCTCTGCTTTGATCTCGTTTTCGTTAAGCATCGTCCTTCCCTTCGCCGATCCGCTCGGCGACACCCTGACGATTATATGCAGCACGACATAAAGCACCAGACGGATTGTTCTTGGTTCAAGGCCTCATCGCGCCTGATGCAATCGATGCCCGCGCGTCCTCGAGTCAATAGCGTGGGGTAAGGGTGGGAGTTGGCCCCCAGAAATCCCGCCCCGCCCGAGTCCCTCGGCCGCTTGCGCGGCTTGCCTTAGAACGAATAGCCGAGCTGCAGGCCTATCGTGCGCGGGCGCATGCGATAGCCCTGCACTATCGTCGAGCCGGGGCTGATGGTGGCGTAAGGGCTGCGCAGCGTGTAGGCATCCTCGTCCGTGACGTTGCGGACATAAAGATCGATGTTGAGATTGTCGATCGCAACACGCGCCGAGATGTCGAGCTTGACGTAGTCGCCGGATTTGAGGGCCTCACGTTGTCCCACGGCGCTATAGAAGGAGCCAATGTGGATCGCATCGGCGCGTACGGAGGCCGCGTGGCCGGCCAGCTCGAATGCGTATTGCGCCCCGAGATTGGCATTGACCTTCGGTGTGCCCGGCAAACGGTCGTCGGCATGCCATCCCTGGGCTGGCACGTCCTCGGTCAAACGTGCATGTATATAAGAGCCGCCGAAATCGATGCGCCACGCATCGCTGATCTGGTAGTTCGCCTGAAACTCCGCGCCTTCCGAGCGCGCGGTGCCGGCGTTGTCCAGGAAAATACAGACCGCGCCCTGCGGCTGCACCCGGATCGGCAGGTTGGACCAATCCATCCGGAACACAGCGGCATCGATCGTCAGGCGGCGGTCGAAGGCCGCGAATTTGCCGCCGATCTCGTAGCTGTCCACGGAATCGGCATCCGTGGAGCCCGTCGATTCGATGGGAACGCTCGTCCCATCGACCAGGCCATCGCCGTTCGCATCGCAGCGTCCGGGCGCCAAAGGCACGGTCAGCGCGCCGAGCCTGAAGCCTTGCGCCCAGCCCGCATACAGCATCGCGTCATCGGCGGGCTTGTAGCTCAAGTTGGCGCGAAAGATGGAGCCGGAAGCGCCGGCGCTGCTGTTGGCGCTGGCATCAGTCAGGAACGGACCGGTCGTTACATAAGTTTGCTCGCGATCGTAGTCATAGGCACGCACGCCGCCCGTGAGCGTAAACCGCGGGGCAAACTTCCACGACGCCTCGCCGAAGACGGCTTTCTGCTGGGCATGCAAGCGCCGGGTCAACGTGCCAAACGCCCGATTGGGACCATAGAGATTGGCTGCCGGATCGCCGTACCAGATGTAGTCGTAGATGAAGTAATCATCGTCGTACTTCTCACCATAGACGCCGGCGAGGAAATTCCACGCGCCATTGAGCCGCGTCGCCAGACGAATCTCGCCGTTGTGCTCACGGTGCGGGAAAAACCGGTCGGTCGACACCGGCCAGGTCACCCCGAGCGACGTGAATGGGTCCACGAAGGCCGAGGAGCTGTCGGTATAGGAATACGTGGCGAGCAGGTCCGCCCACTTGAGATCGTATTCCATTACCGCATTCGCGATCCTGATGTCGCGGTCCGTGAACCCGCCCGTTTGTCCGCGGCGGACGTGCTCCGGCGCGACCTGCAGAGTCGACTGCTCGTAGTAACCGGTCGTCTCGGCCGGCCAGCCGTCCACCTCGTTCTTCTGAGTCAGCAGATTCAGCTTGAAACTGAGATCTTCGCTGACCTGGAACAGGGCCGCGACGCGTCCGCCGACGGCGCGGGCGGCACCCACTTCGTCTTCGTCCGTCGCGAACCGACCCGCACCACCGATGATCCTCGATTGAAAGTTCAGATCGGAACCGGCGCGATTACGATAGTAGCCGCTGTCGGAAAAAGCGTAGGCCACTGCCCGGACCGCGATCCTGTCCCGCATGAGCGGAACGTTGCCAATCGCCTGGAACATGTAGTTGTCGCCACCCGTGCCCGAAGTGACCGAGTAACTCGACGCCACCTTGCCCTCGAACTGATCGAGCTTCGGCGCCACCGGAATCTGGCGCACGGCGCCGCCCATGGACGAGCTGCCGAACGCGGTGCCCTGCGGGCCCTTCAACACTTCCACGCGTTCGATGTCGACGAGTTTGATGTCGACATTGGTGCCCGTCGCGCCCGCTGAAGCCGACGTCGGCGTTTCACCGAAGTAGGTCGCGGTCGTTCCACCCGTCGTGTTGTTCTGAAACGCGAGCGAGGTCTCAGCGCCGCGGATCGCGATCGTCGCCCCGAAGGCGCCGCCGTCCACTTGGTTCACCGCGGGCATTCCGCGCAGGTAGTCCTCCGCATGGACCAGTCCCTTTCGCTCGATGTCGCCGCGCGTGAGCACCGAGATGCTCGCCGGGACATCCAGCAGCTTCTCCTCGCGTTTACGCGCCGTGACGATGATCTCCTGGACGGCGCTGTCCTTGGCAGCCGGATGGTCCTTGCTCGTCGCCGACTCTTCCTGACCGACTGCCGCGACATCGGACAATCCGTCGGCCGCGATGCGCGCCAGCCTGAAAGAATTGTTCTCTGACAGGGTCCCGGCGCTGCTTTCGCCGGCCACGGCAGCCACGTTCTCCGCGGATACTCTCTTGGGATGAATGGCGACCGTGTGCCCGTCCATCCATTGGACGCGCAGGTCCGTATTCTCCAGCATCAGCGCCAACGCGGCGTCGGGCGTGTAGCTGCCGACCACGCTCGGCGAATTGATTCCTTTGCCCACCTTCGTATACAGCACGACCTGCAGACCCGACTGGCGCGCGAACTCCGTGAGGGCCTTGCCCAGGGGCAAGGGGGGAATATTCAATGTAATGGCATCGGATTTCAGGGAACGCTCGGGGCGATCCTGTGCCGCAGCGCAGTGTGCGCCGGCGGCCAGTAACAAAGTCGACAGCGCCAGGATTCGCGCCGCGGTGCGCATGGTCGTCATGCTAGTGTCTCCCCTTCATGCTGTAAAAACCTTTGATTCGTCATTCGAAGGGGCTGGCGCCCAGGGCGCACTTCCAACAATGCCCTTCTGACAGTAAAGATGGTTTTGCACCAGCTGGTAGGGGATGATTTATTTACCGTCCCCTGTTCGCGCCGCGGAACCGTCTTCCTCTCCAGGAGAGTTGCGATTTGCGGGACCGTCTGAAAAATACGGCCATAAAACCGGGAACCGAGGGGCCCGGCCTGGAGCAATACCAGGCGGAGCTCCATCGCTACCTTGCCCGATGCCTGCGTCAGCGCCAGGACGCCGATGACCTGCTGCAAGACGTCTATGTGCGCTTCCTGCAAAGCCCACATCAGGCGCTGGTGCGCCAGCCGCGCGCGTACCTGTATCGCATCGCCTCCAATGTCGTGGCGGAGCTGAACCTGCAGCTCAAACGCCGTCCGGTTACCTACGACTCGCAAGCCGCGGAGCAAGGTCTGGAAAACGAAAGCGCGGCGAATGTCTGGAGCGACGCGCTGGGCGAGCAGCTCCACCAGCACCGGCAATTGCAGCGGATGCTTCAGCAGCTGCCGAAGCCGTATCGCGCGGTGCTGCTGCTAAGGGCGCGCGACGGATTATCGTACGAGGAAATCTCTGTGCGGCTCGACCTCGCCCAGCAGACGGTCAAGAAGTATTTGTTCCGCGCCCTGGCTCAGTTCCGGGCGGCGCGATGGGAGCGGTAGCGGGCATGGACAAGCGTCAGATTGCAAACGAGGCGGCCGAATGGCTCTTCCGGCTGGAGGACCATCCGGAGGAAGAGGCGAGCCCGGAGTTCGTCGCCTGGTTGAGACAGTCGCCCCGCCACATGGGCGAATTTTTGTTTGCGACCGCCGCCCTGAAGCTGGTGCAGACGGGCGATCCGGAGCGGCGCATCGAAATCGAGGATCTCGGCGGTAGCGCCGCGGGAGAGATTATTCCCCTGACGCAACCGTCTCCTCCCGTGCAGGACACCGCGCGCCCTCGTCCGGCCCGCATAGGCTGGGCCGTTGCCGCCGCGGTCGTGCTTGCCTTAGGACTGATCGCCGGGCCATTCCTGCTGCGAAATGAGGGAGACTACCGGACTCAGGTCGGCGAGCAGCGCTCTTTCAAGCTCGATGACGGATCGATGTTGTACCTCAACACGCAATCTCGGGCCCAGGTCGTTTACTCGAAGAATGCCCGCGAAGTGCGGCTGCTGGGCGGCGAAGCTTTGTTTGTCGTCGCCCCGGACGATCGGCGGCCGTTCACGGTGCAGACGGGCGCGGTGACCATCCAGGCGCTGGGGACGCAGTTCAACGTCTACCGGCGCCGCGACGCCATCACCGTCTCCGTCGCCGAGGGGCGGGTCAAAGTTTTTTCCGGTCAGGGGCGCCAGCCGCCGCAGGTTTCAACCGATGCGCTGTCTTCCTCCGCGACCGCCGTGCTCGAGGCGGGCGAGGAAGCCAAGGTCAGCCGCGACAATCGCATCGCCAAGCGCGCCGTGCGTGACCTCGGCTCTGCGCTCGCGTGGCGGCAGCGACGCCTGGTGTTCGAAGCGACTCCACTCGAGGACGTCGCGCGAGAATTCAACCGGTACAACCGCGCCCAGTTCCAGATCGAGGACAGCGCCGCCGCGATGTTGCAGATCACCGGCGTGTTCAACGCCGACGAGCCCCAGGCGCTGGTGAACTTCCTGCGCGATGACCCGGCACTGCAGATTCGCGCATCGGGCGACGGCGTTGCGATCGCATCCCGGCGCGAGCGCGAGAACTGACAGCGGCTCGTTGCCGGTCGATCGAAATGGCAGAAGCCTTCTGCTAGCCAGCCCGTCATGCCGTGCGCAGGGAAGCGCACGACTTTTTCCGTGGCTCCCACCCGCTAGCCGGTGCGGTGCATCGGGAATATGGCGGCATTGAGCACGTTCGTTGCGCGGCCCTGGCTGTCTTTGCCGAAGAAAACCGTGTCGGTCACGCCGAGGTACTTATCGGCGCCATCGGATGGACTCACCAGGAATCGGTCGCCGCCGAGCGGTGTCAGCACGATCGGCTGCTCGGAGGTGGCCAGAACTCGCGTCTGGAACCGGGTGACGATGCGTCCTTGCAAAGTATTCCCCTCCCCCCGCGCGACCTCCATTGTTCCACCAAGCTCTTCATAGGTCCCGACGTATCTGCTGTAGTCGAGCGGCCCGACCGCACCCTCGGGCACGTCGAAACGGGGCCGCCTGAAGCCGAAGGCCGCGTACAGGATTTCATCGAATGTGCTCCTGGAAAACTCACCCAGTGCCGGACGAGTGTTGACGATGAAGGCGATGACCCCGTTCTGCTCGGGAATCCAGTGCAGAAACGAGGCCGACGTTGGAGTACCGCCGGCATGGCCCCAGTAGCAGACGCCGTTCCAGTTGCCGGCATAGGGACCGATGCACCACGAGCTGGCATATTTGCGCGTGGGCACCTGCGTTTGCGGGCTCATCATCAGCTCGACGGACGCCGCCGGCAGAATCCTCGCGCCCGTGTCCGCCATTCCTTTGTTCAGGAAGATCCGCCCAAAGCGCGCCAGATGGCTCGTGCTGAGCGCCAGTGTCGCACCCGAAGGCGCACGCGAGCGATGCGCCGTGAAATCCGGCTCGATGATCTTCGGTTGGCTGCTGCCCGGCGACGTATCGTGTCCGACGGACACCCGCTGGCGTGCCGCATCCTCATCCAGTGCGGCGGACTGTGTCAGCCCGGCCGGTTCCAGGATTCTTTCCCGCAGCAGCGTCTCCCAGGGCTTGCCGGTGATCCGCGAGGCCATGTGGCCTGCGATGCAGGTACCGGCATTCGAGTAGCCAAAGTGGCTGCCCGGCCGAAAGTTCTGCGGCAGGGATTTGAGGTTGGCCACGTATCGGCCAAGCGCATCGTCACCGCCGCCGAAATAAACATACGGTCCATTGTCGAGGCCGGAAGACATCGAGAGCAGACGCCGCAACGTGAGTGTCCGCGTCGCCTCCGCATCTGCGATGGCAAAATCCGGCAGATAGCGCTTCACCGGCGTGTCGAGATCGAGGGCGCCCTCCTGCACCAATGAGACCACGATCGTTGCATTGAAGACCTTGGTAATGGACCCGATCTGTATCAATGTATCGGTCGTCATGTCGACACGCCGCAGCGCATGCGCGAAACCGGCGGCGAAATCGAGCTGCTGATCTCCCTTGATGATCGACAGCTGCGCGCCGTATGCACCGCTGCGCTTCACGGCCCCTTCGAAAAGCTCGCGAAGACGGCTTTCATCCAGAGCCGGCGCCGGCCGCGCATCAGGCCGCGCGGGCGCCGAAGATGCGCTGCCGGCAGAACCGTCGCGCGGCATCAGCGACAGCAAGGTGGCGCCGAGCGCGGCCGCGCCTGTCGTGCCAAGAAAGTGACGTCTGTTCATCTCAACCTCCCGCCCTGCCGGGCAAGCTCGACATAACGGCACACCTTCCCTTCAGTTCCCCATCGAAGGGAGAGGGCTAGTTCGGGTCACCGGGCAAAGATCAGAAGGTGTAACCGATCTGGAGTCCGACGGTGCGCGGGCGCATGCGGTAGCCGTAGAAGTTGCCGACCGCGAAGGCTCCATAGTTGGAGCGATAGGTGAACGCGTCCTCGTTGGTCAGATTGCGTACGAACAGGTCGAGGCTGAGATTGTCGAACGCGATCCGTGCGGACGCATCGATCTTCACGTAGTCGCCCGCACGGGTGGTCGGCGATCCCAGTACGTCACCGAAGAATTCACCGACATAGATGGCATCGGCGCGCACGGACGCCACGCGGCCGAGCATCTTGAAATCGCGCTGAATGCCGAGATTGGCATTGATCTTTGGCGAGCCCGGCAGCCGGTCGCCGGCTTTGAATCCCTGCGCGGGCACGTCTTCCAGGATGCGGGCGTTCACGTACGAGCCGCCGAAATCGACCCGCAGCGATTCGATCACCTGCAGGCTCCCCTGCAGCTCCATGCCCTCCGACCGCGCATCGCCCGCGCCGGTGAGATAAGTGAAAGCGCACGGCGGACGCACGGCGATCGGCAAACCGGACCAGTCCATGCGGAAGATGGCGGTGTCGAGAGTCAGGCGGCGGCCGAACGCGGCGACCTTGCCGCCCAGCTCATAGTTGTCGACCGAATCGGATTCGACGCTGCCCGCGGAGGACAGCGTGGCGTTGGTGCCGTCGATGAGGCCATCGCCGTTGGTGTCGCAGACGGTGGCCGGGGGCGGCTGCTGCGGCTTGCCGAGACGGAAGCCCTGCGACCAGCCCGCATACACGAGCGCGTTTTCGGTCGGCTTGAAACTCAGGTTGGCGCGGTAGATGGCGCCCGACTCGTCGTTCTTGGTGAGCGTGGAGGACCGGGGACCGATCAGCGGGCCGCCCTGGTCGATGCGAATGGAGCGCTCATACTCGTAGGCGCGCACGCCGCCCGTCAGCGTGAAGCGCGGCAGGAATTTCCACGAGACCTCGCCGAACGCGGCGTTCTGCTCGAGATCGCGCCGATCCAGGTAGTCGAACAGGAAGCGCTGTCCGACGCAGGCCGCGCAGACATTGTTGGTGGCGGGATCCCCTACCCAGTACTGGTCGGCAAAGTAGTCATCGTCATAGCGCTCGACATAGACGCCGGCGAGAAAATTCCAGGCGCCGTCGAATTTCGTCGCCAGCCGCACCTCGCCCGCGTTTTCGCGATGGTCCATGTCGCGGCTCGCGGAAGCGGCTTGAGGAATGTTGTAAATGTCCGTGGGATGCATCACGACCATTCCGCTCTTGACGTGGGAGTAGGTGGCCAGCAGATCGGACCAGCCGAGGTCGAGCTCCATCACCGCGTTGGCGATATCGATATCGGCGTCGGCAACGCCGCCGGTCTGGCCGCGGCGCACATGCTCCGGAGCGACCCTGAGCAAGGTCTGCTCATAAGTCCCGCTCGTGGCGATCGACATGCCGTCGGTCTCGTTCTTCTGCGTGAGGTAGTTCAGCGTGAAACGCAGTTTGTCGGTCGCCTGGAACAATGCGGAGATGCGGCCACCCCTCGAGTAGTACGCGCCCTGCTCCTCCTCATCGGTAGCGAAGGCTTGCGCGCCGAAGGGTATGACGCGCGTGGCCTGAAAAACCGCGTTCGAAGCGGCGCGGTTGCGGTAGTAGCCACTATCGGAGAACGCATAGGCCGTGCCGCGGATCGCGAGCTTGCCCGCGATGAGCGGAACGTTGCCGATCGCCTGGAAGTTGTAGTTCTCCCCGCCCGTGCCCGAGGTCGCAGAGTAGCCGGCGCCGAGCCGGCCCTCGACGCGGTCGAGCTTCGGCGCGACCGGAATCTGGCGCACCGCGCCACCGAGGGCAGAACTGCCGAACGCCGTGCCCTGCGGACCGCGCAGCACTTCGATGCGCTCGATGTCGACCAGCTTGATATCGACGTTCGAGCCCAGCGCGCCGGCGGAAGCCGTCGTCGAGGTCTCGCCAAAATACGTTCCGGTCGTCGCGCCCGAGCCGAAGTTCTGGGCGCGCAGCGATGTCTCGATGCCGCGGATGACGATGGCCTGCCCGCCGCCCATGCTTTCCACCTGGCTCGTGCCGGGAATTCCGCGCAAGTAATCCTCGGCATTGACGAGCCCGCGCCGGTCGATGTCTTCCGCGGTCAGCACCGCAATACTGATCGGCACGTCCTGAATGTTCTCAGCCCGCTTGGTCGCGGTGACGACGACCTCTTCGAGCCTCCCTGATTCCTGACGTGCACTCTCCTCGGCGGCCTGAGCCGACTGAGAGTCGGCGCTCGACTGCTGGCCGTTTGTATCGGAGCCGTCGGCGGACGCGAAACCTTCGCCCTTCGCCAGACGCAGCGCCGCACCGGACGCAGCTTTGCCCGAGCCTTTGACGCCGTTGCCGGCGATATCCGCCGTGGCGATGACGAACGAGCCGCCATTGGTTACGCGCACGCTCAGCCCGGTGCCGTCGAGCAGCCGCTGCAGCGCTTCCTGCACGGAATAACTGCCGCGCAGCGCCGGCGCGCGTTTGTCGCGCACTGCGGACGGCTCGAACACGACATTTACGCTGGCCTGGCTGCCCACCGCGCGCAGCGAATCGGCCAGCGCCTGAGCCGGGAGATCGAAGTCGCGGCCCGTCGCACCGGCCGCCGGCACCGGTCCGGCCGTCGCCAAAGCCAACAGGATGAAAATCTTCCGCAGATGCGAGCTAATGGACCCGTTAATGGATGACAGCAGCATGTTCGATTCCCCTGAGTCACGGCGATCGATGCGATCGCTCCTCTCAACCAGCTAGACGACTCAGGTCCTCGGTCCAGACATTTTTCTCCCGCCGATATTGCGGCCTCCCGCTAACGCGCGAGCCGGATCTGTCCGTCCTCCAGCTGCACCGTGAGCTGATGCAGGCGCGCCATCGCCTGCGCGAACTCCTGCGGATTGCGCGTTTCGAAGACTCCGGAGACGCGCAGGCGCTCGAGCTCGGGCTCGGCGATCACCAGTTGCGCATCGCCATAGCGATTGATCTCCGCAACGGCCTCGAGCAGCGATACGTCCTCGAACAGCACTTCACCGCGCCGCCAGGCGGTCAATGCTTCGACCTTTGGACGATCGAGCGCCACGCCCGCGCTGCGCACCGTCACCCGCTCGCCGGGCGAGAGCAGCAGCGCCTGGCTGGGCCACACGCCGGATGCGGCGGGCCGCAGCGGCCGGGCATGCGGCGTCAGCTCGACCCGCCCTTCGATCAGCGTGACCGTGACGGCGCTGGGCTCCTTGCGGATCAGGAATTTGGTGCCGAGCGCCCTCACCTGCTCCTTGCCCACCTGGACGACAAACGAGCGTCGGGCGTCCCTGGCCACTTCGAACAAACCTTCACCGCGCGCCAGCTGTACGCGGCGCTCGCTCGCGGTGTAGTGCACGACCAGCCGGCTGTCGGTGTTCAACGAAACGCGCGTGCCGTCGCTCAGCGTCAACGTCCGCTGCTGCCCTATTTCAGTCGTATAGGCAGGCGCGCGCAGCGCGAACATTGCGATACCGGTACACAATGCGATCGCAGCTACCCCGGCCGCGAGACTCATCGCTACACGGCGCCTCTTGACGGAAGGCAGTGGTGTGGCACGGGCAGCGGCATTGGTGCCCGCCGCACCGGCGATGAGGTCCCACACATCCGTCGCGCGCGAGAATGCGCGTGCGTGGGCGGGATCGGCCGCGAGCCACTCTTTGAAAGCGGCGTCCGAAGCCGCCGTGCGCTCGGAGCCCTGCAACCGCGCGATCCACGCGGCCGCTTCGGCAATCACGACGTCATCTGCCCGTTGTATCTCCATCGCGCTCACCACCCGTCCATCCACTTGATCAGAAACATCACGGCCCGGGCGAGCTGCTTCTCGACGGCGGCGACCGACATGCCCTCGCGCGCGGCGATCTGCGGGAAGGTCATCCCGTCCAGGCGCTGCGACAGCAGTATCCGGCGCGCGAGCGGCGTGAGCTGCTCGAGGCCCGCGCCGGCGCGTCGCAACCTCTCGCGCGCGCGCACGATCTCGTCAGGCTGCGGCGCAGCATCTGCGATGAACTCGAAATCATGGCCGGCGGGCTCGAAGGGAGCCTTTCGATGCCGGCGAGCCTGGTCGCGGGTGAGGTTTACGGCGGCGCTGACGAGGAAGGCCTCCTCGGAGTGCAGCTCATGGGCGCGCGTGTAGGCGGCGAGCCGCGCGAAGGCTTCCTGAACGATGTCGTCGGCGTCCTCAGGAGCGATGCCACGGCGCAGCACTACGGAGCGCGCCTTCTTGAGCATGTCTGCGACTGAGGTCATGGAGGGTGGCGAGGATTGGAGTCTCTCGTATCGTTAGACGAATGGGAGAGGGAATCCAGACATTAAAGCCCCGCTCTCCGATGCTATCGAGGGTCGAGCCGTCCCCTCGAAGGATCGATCGAGCGATGCTCGGGCGTCTTCGCGCACGAGTTCGGCCAGAAGCAGATGCTTTAGATCCAATTCAAGGCCGCCATGATGATCCGGGTGGCTCCGGATTGCGCGCACAGTCCGTGAGCGATCAGCAATCGCTCCGGATTCCATTCCAGGACTTTCTGTAGCGCGGCGCGGGCTGGACCGTGCCGCAGAAAACTGGCGCGCCAGTCGCGGGGTGTACCTCCACGCTCGCCCACCAAGCCGCCCAGTCGCATCACCATTCCCTTCCAGCCGGAAATATTTGCGTCGGAGAAGCGCTGAATCAGGTCCCCGATGATCGCGGTACGCGAGTCACGGTGGAAAAACGCCACCTCGGCCATCGCAAATGATCCACGGAAAACGACCTGGTCTATCTCTCCCTCCCATGGCGAGCTCGGTTCGTCGCCCAGCTCGGCGTAGAAGCGCAGCGCGGCCTTCTTGCGGGCGAGCCCGGGCGGAGCATAGAGTCGCGCAGCGGGCCAATGGTCGGCCCACTCCTGCAGAAATAGATGATGAAGCTTGTTCGGTGAGACGATGTAGCGCACCGGCCCGATGCGGTCCACCGCATCGACCAGCTCCGGCGTGAGTGCGATGGGGGACCATACCCAGACATCGCCGTCCAGGAGGCGCGCCACCGCCATGCGTGTGGGATAGGGAAAGCCGAAGAACGAAACGGTGGGCCCCTCCGCGACATAAAGAGAGGGTCCGAACGGTTCGAGCATTCCGAGAGAATAGCGCCAATCCTTGCTATTTGCCGCATGTCCGGTGTGGGCACACCGGTGCGAGATTTTGCCGACTAGCGAACTCGACCAGACCAAACCGCAAGCGGCGTAAGTCAGCGATGAAACGATGGCCGTTGAACCGCATGCGCAGCAAACAGCCTTTTCTCGATCAAACCCGCGGGCAGGCCATGCTTGGGCAGGCCCCGCCGGTCGCACTCGGCGCAAATCCTGATCTGGTCCTTGACGCTGCGCTCTTAGGCACGCGTGTGCAGCAGATCGCCAGGTACCGTGATCGCAGAGAAAAGGTCGAGGGTATAAAAATCCGAAGTCGCAGCTGTTACTGATCTCGCTGCAGAACGCGGCCCGCTCGAACCCCGGTGCAGATCCCCTGCTCGACCGCCAACTTTCCGTTAACCAATACGTACTTAATTCCGACCGCCGCCTGGATGGGCTGCTCATATGTTGCAACATCCAGCACAGTATTTGGGTCGAAAACACATAAGTCCGCGTACTTTCCTTCTTCAACGAGGCCGCGATCATGGATCCCAAACCAGTGAGCCGACAACCCTGTCATGCGGTGTACAGCGTCGGCGAGCGTCAGGATCTTCCGCTCACGCACGTAGTGTCCAAGAACACGAGGAAATGTTCCCCACAGTCTGGGATGGGGGTGTTTGTCCAGAGGCATGCCGTCAGAGCCGATCATGGCTGCGCCCGAGCGCATGATGCGAACCACGTCCTCTTCATCCATCATGAAATAGATCGCGCCGGCGGGAAGGAGCTTCAAAATAGCGTCCGAAATCGAACATCCCCACGCATGCGCGACATCGCTCAGATCGTGGCCACAGCACTCGGGATGTGGGTCGGACCACGCAATCAATGTGCGCGAGGACTTGAGAACCAATTCTTCGTTGAGCACAGACGAGCCGGCCGTATATGGATATACGTCCCAAGCCACTCGCTGCTGTTGACGAGCGGCCTCCAGGATTGCCAGCGTCTGAACGCTGCGTCCGAAATTCCTCTGTCCCATGCATTTGTGGTGGGAGACGACCACCGGTCGGCCGGTCGCGCGCCCGAGGTCCAGCGCCTCTTGCAGGCTTTCCAATACGCCATCGGCCTCATCTCGAATGTGCGTTGTGTAGATTCCGTCATATGCGCCCAGAACTCTGGCAAGCTCGGTGACTTCGTAAGCTGATGCCGCCCGGGCCGGAGGATAGAAGAGTCCCGACGAAAGACCTAATGAACCCGACTCCAGACATTCCTGGAGTAGGGTTTGCATGCGATGAATTTCTGAACTGGTCGCGGACCTTCCCAAGTCACTTCCTAACACCTGCATGCGAAGGGTTGTATGCCCGGTGAGAAATCCAGTGTTGACGGCAGGCAGCTCAGATGCCACTTTCTGTGCGAACTCGGCGAAAGTCGCGGCGACAACCCGATCTGATTTGAACACCAATCGAAGCAGATCCGGTGGGTCTCCGGGTGCTGCATACGGAGCACCGCTGATGCCGCAGTTCCCGGCGATGACGGTTGTGACGCCCTGAGTGAGCTTGTGCGCCATTTGAGGTGAAGAGATCAGCGCGGAGTCATCGTGGCTGTGGACATCGATGAACCCCGGCGCCACCACCAGACCAGAGGCGTCTATTTCTTGTTTCGCGACCGCGTCTTCGAGATCGCCAATCGCGGCGATACGATCGCCCTGTAGAGCCACATCGGTCTCAAATGCAGCTCGACCGCTGCCATCGACGAGGGTTCCGTTGCGCAAGAGAACATCGTAGAAGGCGGCGGTATGGCACAGACACCTATTTGCGACCGTACTCATTCGATCTGCCAATTCACGAGCTTGGACGTTTGCCCGATTCCGGGGTTGAGCTGATTACAGGGATTTGCCTCAATGCCCCAACGGGGGCTGTATTCGCCGAAGATCGGCGTTACCATGTAGCCATACTCGTCAACCGCCGCTAAAACTAACCGACTTCAACGTCGAATAGGATCTCAGTCCGCCAAGCCCCGTCTCCGCTCCGAAACCCGATGCCTTCCACGCCTCGTGGCTCAGCATGACACCCGATGTGAGACCTTCCTCACCCGAAGTCCGCATAGCAATATGTCCGGCGCGGACCGAGCGCGCAAGGCGCTTGCCCCGGCCCATGTCATGAGTCCACACGGTTGCCACAAGACCATATTCGGTATCGTTGACTAGCGCTATGGCCTCATCTTCCGTTTTGAACGTCAAAACCGAGAGCACCGGCCCGAATATTTCCTCGCGCGCGATGGACATTCCAGGTTTCACCTGGTCGAAGATGTGCGGACCCACGCCGCAGCCCGAACCTGGAATCGCTCCTTTCAGGACCAGATCTGCGCCCGCCTTGATGCCTTGCTCAATGTAACCCAAGACACGATCGCGCTGGATGGTGCTCGCCAGAGGACCCAAGACGGTATTCTCATCAAGCGGGTTCCCTAACTCATATTCGCTTGCGAGCCTTACGACTTTCTCGAGCAGCTTCTCCTTAATACCCTCTTGCACGATGAGCCGGGTGTGCGCGCTGCAGACTTGACCGGAATTCCACAAGAAGCTCTTCACGGTTGCATCCGCTACGACATCGAGATCGACGTCATCAAACACGACTTGCGGCGACTTACCGCCGAGCTCCAGCAACAATGGCTTGCCGTTCGAGCGGCCGGACAGCTCCATGATCTTGCGGCCCGTGACGGTAGAGCCCGTGAACGACAGCATATCGACGCCGGGATGCAGGGCGAGTGCGGCGCCGACTGTGGAGCCGAGCCCGGGCACGATGTTCAGCACGCCCTCGGGCACACCCGCCTCGATTGCGAGCTCAGCCAGCTTGAGGGCCGAACTGGAGGAAAGCTCGGAAGGTTTGAGCACCATCGTATTGCCCGCAGCCAACGCGGGCCCGAACTTGAATACCGCATTCACCGAAGGGAAATTCCACGGCGTGATCGCACCCACCACACCACGCGGCTCGTAAGCGTTGATGTAGAGTGTACTGCCGATCATTGGCGCGGTCTCTCCGACCAACTTGTCCGCAAAACCAGCCCAAGAGCGCAGCAGCGTCGCGCCAAAGAACTCGGCGTCGTAAAGCGAGGCCCTGATAGGCTTACCCATCTCCAGCGTATCGAGCAGCGCAAGATCGTTCTTGTAACGCACGATGAGATCGGCGAGCTTATTCAGCACATCGGCGCGGCGAGCGGGCGCAAGTTGCGACCAGCGGCCATCCTCGAAGCTCTGCCGAGCAATGCGCACGGCCACATCGATGTCTTGGGGATCTCCTACCGGCATCTGGCACAAAACGCTTCCGGTAGCCGGACTGATGCTGGGGACGATCTCCTGGGACACCGAGGGTCGGTAGCATCCGCCGATAAAAGGCTGAATGTTCCAGCGGATGGCAGCGGCGGCGTTTTTCCAACTCATAAAGTTTTTGGATGCCGCGTACCGTGCAAACACAAACGCGCTTGGGCCACCTGAGCGCTCATCGCCTCCCGCAGCAGTGAGGTGTCAGATCCCAAGAGGATGAAGCGATGCCCACGAGCAACTAGCGCTTCGAGAGGATTGCCCGGGTGCGGTGCCGTTCCAAGAATCTTGCTTTGGCCGGCAGCGGCGCGCTCGATGCGCAGCATCGCTCGAGTATATGCGGCCGTGGAAAAATCTCCGGCATGTCCTAAATCGGCCGAAAGGTCATAAGGGCCGACGATGACCCCATCGATTCCCTCAACCGCCAGGATTTCCTCGACATTGGCCACCCCGGATGCCGACTCGATAATCGCCAACAATGCCACGTCGGCCCGGGGAGCTCGCAAGTGCGTGACGACATCCATCCCATAACGGGTCGCGCGATGCAGGGGCGCACCGAAGCCGCGAGTTCCCTTCGGGGGGTACTCCATCGCGCGAACCAGCGCTTGCGCCTCTGCCGCCGTCGCGACGTTCGGGACAACTATCACATCGGCACCCATATCCATGAAGCGGCCCACTGCCTGCAAGTCCTGCTTCGGTAAGCGCACTGCCGCGAGGGTTCCAGCGGCAGCCAGCGAGCGCAGGCCATGCGAATAATCCGTGTCCCCAAACAGACCATGCTCGCCGTCGAGGAGCAAAAAATCATAGCCGCAGGAACCTGCCATTTCCGCCGCTATCACGTTAGGATGAGCCTGTAGCAGACCTATGAGCGCTCCTCGAGCCGCAAGCCGCTCATGAAACGTAGATGTCGATTTCATGGATCCCTCCGCGCCATCCTCGATTGATAGACGATAAAGCCAGCCACCGCGTCAAGAAAATATTCGGGCTCGTCGGTGCCAAATGTATGCGAGCTTTCCTCGAAAATCCGCAAATCGGAGCCAGGGACGAGCCGATGTATCTCTTCGGAAAACTCCGGCGGGCATATCCAGTCGTGCCGCCCCGCGAGAATCAATGTCGGTGCAGTGATCGCCTTGAGCTGCGGACGCAAATCGAAGCTGCGCAGGAAGCCACCGGGACCCCAAGCACGATTGAACGCCTCTGGCGAATAAATGGTGCCGCCAAGGCCCGTACCGGACTGCAGCGTAAACCGGCGGGAGAAGAGCGGCCCCATCACTTCGTAATAGCGGCGCTGCTTGTCCGCACTGTCGATCCGACCGGCTAGCAAGTCATCGTAGCTGGCAAGCTGCTCCACCGTGCCATGCTCTGCCACCATCTGCCGCCCGCGCGCGATGAATCCCGCATGCGAAGCGGTGCACGCCAGAATGAGATGCGAGACGGACTGCGGATAGCGGGCGGCATGCGCCATTGCTACCATGCCGCCATAGCTACCGCCAAGACTGACAATCGGGCCCAGGCCCAGATACCGGCGCAGCGCTTCCATGTCCTCGACGTTCTCATCGAGCGTGTATTTTTGCGGATCGCCGGATGCCGAGCGACCATGGCCACGGTGATCGAAATAGACCACCTGCATTTTCCGAGCCAAGGCCGCATACCGCACCTTGTAGCCGCTATGATCGACACCCGGCCCGCCATGGACGAGAAATGCCGTCGGGCGCTCGCGCATACGCGAGCCGTCGACGACGAGTGATGCGCCATCAATATCGAACCAGATGCTCGTGCCGCGAATCGGCGCCTTCATGAACCATTCACCAGCATGCGCCTTCCAATGTCCCTGAACATCGCCGCCTCAATCATGTGAGCGGGGCGCATTTCACCGTACGGCATACTACCTCGCCCACATTATCAAAAACGAGCCGGCCTGACTGGCCCGGCTGAAGACTCGCGGGCGCACCTCGTGAAGCCTGGACTGGCAAGGCACCCTGTAGCGCAGGAGGCGGCGATTTAGCCGGCTGAATGCGATCGGCATGCATCACCGTGCCCGTGGCAATCAGCATCCCGGCTCGTAGCGGATAGCCTCGGCTCGCACACTTCGCAAGCGCAAATGCAAATGCTTCGAGCACGCCGTCGCGCACCGAGCGCGTACCTTCATGCACCAACCGATCATCGACATAAAGGCGCGCCGTGACTTCTTCGAGCTTTCTCCAATCAGGAATCGGATTGCCCACGACGATGCCGAAGTTGCAGCCAAAGTCCGAAACTATCGCTGTCGCGCCCAGCTCGATGAGCGTCGATAGCGGACTGCTCGCCACCTCAGCGCCGATACACAGCTCGCCGACCATATCGGCTGCTTCCGCGATCATCCAATCGGTCTGCTCAGGAGGCGCATCCTGGCCGACGCGAACGATGACCTCCGGCTCGAATGCGGAAAATCCCCCTGCGAACACCGGACATTCCACCACCTTGCCCGGTGCGGCACTGCGAATGGTGGCCTCGAATACCGGACCCATCACGCGCTCTTGCGTGGGCGGCCAGCGGCCGGTCACCTTCCACCCCGCGATAGGACGAGGCCAACGCGCGATGGCAGCATCTTGGCACCGATAGGCGGACGCAAGATCGGCCGGAACGGCGCCTGGATAGTGCCTGAGCGCGCGTGCCTCGAGCCGCGCCCTGACAAACTGCTTGGCTATGCTCTCTTCCTCGCTCGAGACACGGCTGTGGATGCTTGCTTCACTCATGATCAAATCCCACTATTCAGTAAAGTCGCGAGCGAGGCACGCTTGCCTCGTCGGCTCGATCTCTATCATGGCCAGGTCTGCCGCGACTGTGCGACTCGCGCGGTATAAGTGCCAAGCCGCCCACGCAAACCCCGGGCAGAAGGCGATCAGTGCGTACCGCATCGATTCGTTGCCAAGAGACGGGCGCAGAGCATCACTCAGGACACCGGCACCCAAAGGACCCAGCCCCATGCCGACGAAACTGGGCAGTAAGCCGATGAGGACCACGGCCGTGGCACGCATACTTGGCGGAACGAGCGTCTGGATCGCGCCATAGATGGGACCTTGGGCCACAGCGCCTCCGAGAGTCGCCAGCGTGACAGCGGCAAGAGCTACGTATTTATTCAGAACAATGTGTACCACTACATAAAGGAGCGCAACGATCAAAAACGAGACGGCGATCGCGCGGAACTGCAGGCCCTCATCATGAGCCGCATATCGCGCGCAAAATTCCCCGCCGAGCCATGTCCCTATTGCCCCTCCCACTCCATGGGTAACGGCAAGCCAGGTACCCAGCTCCCCGGTAGCCATCCCATGACTGCGAATGAAGAAGGTGGCTTGCCATTGGCCCAAGGTCCAACCCGAGATGTACCAGAGCAGATAGAAAACCATGAGATGACGGAATGTCGCGATTCCGCTCAATTTTCTCAGAACGTAGCCGAGGCTCGGCGCGGAACCGCCAGTCGTCCTCGATCGCTCAGGAGGCTCGGCGATCACCATTGATCCTGGACGGCGCGGCTCCTTCAAGGTGAACATCGCCAGCGCCGCAAGCAGCGCTCCCGGCAATCCGATTGCGACAAACGTCACCCGCCACCCGCAGAGCTCATTCAGCCAACCACCCGCGAAATAACCGACTGTGAGTCCTATGGGCACACCCAGCATATAGCGTGAAACCGCCCGAGCGCGCTCCGCGCGTGAGAAATAGCCGGGAATGAGAGAGTGAGCCGGCGGACTGCAGCCGGCCTCGCCCGCGGCAGTACCGATACGCAAGAGCAGCAGGTGCAGGAAACCGGAGGCAACCGCGCAGAGACTGACCGTCACACCCCAGACAGCAGTGGCCAGTGAGACAATTGCGATGCGGTTGCCGCGGTCGCTCCAACGGGCGATTGGAACGCCTAACGCCGCAAAAAAGAACGCGAACACGAGCCCGTTGAGAATTCCAAGCTGGGTATCCGTGAGATGAAAATCCGTCTTGATATCCTGCAACGCGATCCCAAAGACCATCCGCTCGACATAGCTGAAAGCCAAAATGGCCATGAGCACAGCCAGAAGATAGCTTCGGTACGTCACTCCCAGCCAGGCTCCGCGGCCCAACATCAAAAGTGAAAGTCGATCTGCACGCCAACTGTTCTGGGACGCAGCCGCAGAGCGCCTTCCGGCGCCGCTCCGGCAGACACGTTCAAAACCGCGTGCTGCTCGTTATTGATATTGTCGGCGAAGAGACTGGCCGTCCAATTTTGCGGTGAATCCACGGAGAATCGCGCCCCGGCAACCAACAGCGCATGGTTGCCGACGGAAACGCCGGCAGCGCTACCGAGACGCACGTTTCGCTCCGAAGTATAATTAGCGGATGCGGAGAGCCTTCCCTTGTAACCGCCCGACCCCATCGCGAAAGCATAGGCCAGCGAGCCATTCGCGGTGTACTTCGGCGATAAGCTCAAGCGCTCTCCTTCTCTGAACACCAGGGTCGATCCGGAAAATACATCGGCGTCCTGGGTCAGATTATTGATGCTCATGCTCAGATCGACCGTAAAGGCATCGATCGGCTTGGCCGTCACACCAAAATCGAATCCCATGCCGCTTGCGGATACGCTGTTGATCACACCAAAAAAGTTCGTCGTCGAATCGACAACCAACGGGGTCTGCGGACGCTTCCAGTCCATGTAATAGAGAGCGGCATCGAAAGCCAGGCGGCCGTCCAGCAAGCTGCGTTTAGCACCAACTTCGTAGTTATCCAGCTCGTCCGAATCGGTGGGCGGCAGATTAATTCCATTCGCCTGCCCCAGCGCCACGCCTATCGGGAACTGATCGGAGCCACTGCGAAATCCCTGCGAATAAGAGACGTAAGCCATCGTTTCTCTGCTTGGATGCCAAGTCAAAATGGCGCGCGGGGATACCTTCTCGAACGTTCTCGCGCTCTTGACCAACCCGGCTGGAGGCACGCCGCCGGCCACGTTATTACGCGAAAGCTCATCAATCGTAACATCATCACTGAAATACCTGAGTCCACCGGTCAACTCGAGCCTGTTATCCATGAAGAACCGCGTCAGCTCGCCGAAAAGGGCATGAGACTTGGACAGGAACTTCACATCGAGTGGGGCGACGAAGCCACAGCAGACCGTCACTCTTGCCGGCGAGTCGTGGCGAATTTGCCAATCCTCGTCCTCGGCGTCCCGATAAATACCGCCCAGCGACCAGCGCCATGGCCCAGTGCTCGTCGAATTGAGGTTGAACTCCTGAGCAAAGACGCGCGCATCGATGTCAACCGTCACGATATTGTTGGCGGTGAAACCACTGTCGGCAACCGTATCGAGTGAATAGTCGAGGTAACTCGTCGAGCTCGTCAAATCAAACCCGCTGAACTGATAACCAACTTTCAGACCGAGAGCGTCGTAATCCGTGTCGCCGAATTCCCCCGCAAATGGCGAACGATGAAACTGATTGCCACTTCCTCTGGTTGCCGCGCCGCTCCCTGTACGAGAAAACCAGGCTGACAGGCCCATCGAAAGCTTGTCGACGGGCTGAGCGCTGAGTTTCAGCCGGAAATTCTTGATTTCAGCGTCATTTGCATCGCGCTTTGTGGGCCGGTCGATCCAGCCGCTCAAGTCCTGATAGCCGGCCACGGCACGGGCCGCGAGCTTGCCCTCGATAATCGGCACGTTAACCGCCAAGTCGCCGCGAAAATTGTCGCCACCGCCATCGGTAGAGGAACCTGATACGCGTCCCTTGAGATCGAATCTGTTCAAATCGGCATCATGTGTCAGAACCCGTACCACTCCGTTGAGCGCGCTGGCACCGTACAGCGTGCCCTGTGGCCCACGCAGTACTTCCACGCGCTCCAGGTCATAGGCGCTGCTGTCCGGCACCATCGAGGCTTTTACGAAACCAAACGGCACAGAATCCAGGTAATACGCCACTGGGCTGGTGCCGAAATAGAAATTGTATGCGGCCGACACGCCGCGGACGGTGATCGTGGGAGCCGGGAATTGTTCCGTCACCGCGACACCGGGGACCCGCGTGAGTGCTTCCAGTACGCCTCGATCGGTCGATTTGTCGAGCTGATCGCCTTGCAACACAGATATTGACATAGGAACGTCTTTGAGGCGCTCCGTTCGCTTCTGTGCGGTGACAACTATTTCTTCGATTTTGGTTTTGTCTTCAGAAGCCTCTGGATAGGCTTCTGAAGAATTGTTGGATTGTGCTGATTCAATAGATTCTGAATTTTGTGACGATTGGGCTACGCGCCGATTGATAGGCGCAGTTGGCGCAACTTCGCTTATTCCACTCAGTGCCCCCGAGGACTCATTCTTCGCCTGTGGTGTATTTGCGGGAAATACAGTGACGGTCGTCTCGTCGAGATATCGGTAGCTCAGCCCTGTTCCGCTGAGGAGCTGCTTGAGCGCTTCATCCGGAGTGAGCTCGCCCGAGGCTCCTTGGGTCTTCAGCTTATCGACGGCGTCAGAAAGGTAGACGACCTGGAAGGCCCGCTGTTTGGCGAGGGCCTGCAGGGCGGTGCCCAGTGACTGGGCGGGAATATTGGTGGATTGACGAACGGCAGCCTGTGCGGGTTCAGCCGCGGGCAGGATGGAAATCGATAGCAACGCTACCGCCAGTGCGACGCCGAGACGCATAAATACTCCCCCGTTTTTGATCTGATCGGTCATGAGCGTCATCGAAATGACGAACCTCTATTGGGGATGAGGGGTAAAAAAATGCGAGTGGACACCTGGTTTGAAAAATAAAGTCGACGGATCAGCGCCAATGTCTCTTCGAACGCCCCGTGCCGGCGTATGGCGGCGCCAATGTCGAGGTTCTCGGGGCTCTACATCCACATCCAGTTCTGTATTCACCCTCGATTCCACCGTGCCAGCGCACGGTGCCGGCGTCGCGGTGCTCGGGGTCTTTATCTGCGAGAGATTCGGATGCTTTCATTGCCCTCGATGACCTCGAGGTGCACCTGCTCGCGTAGAAAGCGCAGTAAAGACGCAGGCTCGGTCGAGGAAAACACGCCGCTGATGCGTACGTTTTGCAGCGTTTCGTCCAGGATCTTCATCTGACGCGGGTTATATCGGTTGAACTCTTCGACGACCTCGCCGAGCGGTGTGCCCTGAAAGACGATCTGTCTTTGCGTCCACGCGGTGGCCGCGGGGATGTCGGCGGGTTTTGGTTCCGGCAGCCCTGCCGTTTTCGCGTCGACGACGATCTGCTCGCCGGCGGAGAGCATGACGGTGCCAGCGCCGGGGTTACCGGGGTTTTCAGCCCCCTTCGATGAAGATTTCTGAGTTGACAACGCCGGTGACCCCGACGCCGGCACCGAGGAATCCATGACCGCCACTTGACCCTCGATCACCGTAACAACGGTTCCCGTTTTTCTTCGATAGACGTCGAACCGGGTGCCCACCGCGCGCACGCTTGCATCGCCGGTACTGACGACAAAAGGCCGTAGTGGATCCTTGGTGACACGAAACAACGCCTGGCCTTCGAGCAGCTCGATATTGCGCGCTTCAACGGTGAAGCGCACGCGCAGGCGCGACTTGGCATTGAGATCTACGGTAGAGCCGTCCTTGAGCAGGACTGAGCGTTGCTCACCGACATCGGTGCTATAAGTGTCGCGGTGCATGAGCGGCCACGAGGCGAGCCCTACCAGTGCGATTGCGAAGGAGGCGGCGAGCGAACCCGTCCTCCATGACACGCGGGCAGGTGCGGGTGTTGCTGCCAGCGTTACCGGAGCTGCCGGCGCTTGCGTCGATGCAGAGTCAGCCGGCTTGGCATTCTCACGGCTCGAAGTGCGGCCGGCTGCGGCCAAAGGAACGATATTGTCCTCAGCCCGTGCGTAGGCGATCAAGGCTTGCACATCGACATCTTCTTTCGCCGCGACGTTAGGCACATCGGCCCAGAAGGCTGCGACTTCCATGTACGCCGTGATGTGCTCCGGCGAGCGTCGCAGCCATTGGTTGAAGGCCTTCTCGCCGGCCGGATCGAGATCGCCCTCGCGACAGTCGACGAACCACTCGGCGGCTTCGTCGAGAATCTGTTGATTCGGTTTGTTTCGGGTATGCGTCATGGATCCTTCCTTATCCTATTTTCCATTCGTGATGGCCTGATCGTGCCGGCGGCAAGCGCTCAAGGCCTGGGCCAGATATTTCTTGGCCATGCGTCGTGAGATGCCCAGTTGTTCGCCGATTTGCTCCAGGGGCATTCCACTGACGCGGTTCAAGACGAGCGTGGCATAAGCTTTTCGGGACAGCTGCGCCAGCGCGCGCTGCAGCTCCGCGAGACGTTGTGCGGCGTCCAGTTGCCCTTCCGGGCCGATGGCCCCCTCCTCCTGGAGTTCCGCCAGGACATCCATGATGTCAACGGCTTCGGGTACCGCGTCTTTCTGGGCCCGATGCTGGTGGAGCACCGCTTTGGCAACCGTGAAGAGATACGCTTCCGGCTTGCGGATGGATTCGGGGTTTGGAACTCGCATCAGTCGCAAAAAAACTTCCTGCATCAGGTCGGGAACGTCGGCTACGGCGTTATGCAGGCGCGATTCCAAGAACCGCCGCAGCTTGCCATCGTGCCGGCCGGCGATGGCGATCAAAAAGGCGCGTTGCTTGTCGCTGTCCACGTGCAGCCCCGCCCCTGAATCACACTACCCATATAGTAGTAGTGAGGTTTTTAGACGCCAGTGGACACCTGTCGCGAAAAAAATAGTTCAGGCCTAGGGGGTCTCGGTTACGAATTCTTTGTTTTTCAGAAACTTGGAGGGGAACGCCCCGTCGGGATTTTCGGGGAGTTGCGCCGTCACGGTCCTGCCATCGACGAAGGTTCCCACGGATCAGCGGATGCGGATCGGACGCATGATTTCCGCTGAAGTATTCATCCACCTCGTACGAGGTTACGGCAGCGGGACGATCGGCACCTCGCTCAGTCAACGCCGAGAGGCTACTGCGCGCCCCGCCGTTCCGCACCGACAGCGGTGCGAAAATCCGCGATCCCCACTCGCATCGCGGAGGGTCCCGACGGCCACTCGTGCTCGTTGTACGAACCCGATGGCGGCGGGATGTTGCGGACGGTGCCTTTCGGCAGCGGCACGTGCTCGGCCCACGAGCCATACACGCGCCCGTTCATGGCGCCCAGCCCGATGTAGTCGCCGATGCTCGCCTGCTTCGGATCGGTCGGCTTGACGCTCCAGGCATAGTTGACGAAGGTCCGCCCGCCGTCGGTGGAACGTGCGAGCGTAATGGTGGGTTGCTGATTCTTGGAATCGGCGCGGCGGTCGTAGAAAGCCACATAGAGCGCGCCGTCGACCGGATCGACGGTCGCCCAATGCATCACCTGATCCTTGCCGTTGGATTTGGGATCGTCATTGACGCGGACCGGCTTACTCCACGTGCGGCCGCGGTCGTCCGACCCCACGGCGAGAATGTCACTGTCGCCGTTACGGAAGTCGCCCCACACGACGTACACGCGGCCGCGGGGGTCGACACCGATGTTCGGCAACCCGCAGGCGCGGGGAAACTCGGCCGCAGCCCACGGTTCTTGCGAGGTCCTCACCCGCGACTCGGCACGTACGACCGGATACTGGGGACCAAAAGTCTGGCCTCCGTCCCGTGAGGACGTGACCACGATGGCTTCCCCTTTTGTCAATGCGAGCGCCATGTATACGGTGCCGTCCGGGCCCACTGCCGCCGTGTGACCCACGGTGGTGGACAGATGGCTGATCGCTTTCGGCTCGGACCACGTCTTTCCATCGTCCGTCGAGCGCGTGAGGATGATGTCCGCCCGCTTGCCCGACTCCAATATCCGGTCCCACATCACGTACACGGTTCCTGCATGCGGGCTGCCGGCATTATTGTCGGCGACGATGTTGGGGAAATGCTCCATCACCGGCTCCTGCCCGCCGGGACGCTCGATCAACGTAACCGGCGCACTCCACGTCCGCCCGCCGTCGAGCGAGCGGCGCAGGAACTCGCCATGCCGTGTGGTGTAATGGATTTCGTCCATTCCGATGTACACCATGAATGCGTGGCCATGCAGGTCGAACGCCACTGCGGCGTCGAGCGCGCGCGTATGACGCACGTGCTTCGTGTCGGGTGCAATGGCCCACGTCTTTCCGCCGTCTGCGGACCAGGCCACGTGGGCGTCCACGGTATTGCCCGGATAGTGGTCCGAGCCCTCGCCGATCGCCTGATGAAATGAAACGATGACGTTCTGCGGGTCGCGCGGATTGACGGCGAGCGAGGTTTCCTGCGGCTTGTCGTTCTCCTTCCTCGGCAGCGTCTCCACGCGCACGCCGGGCGGCCGGGGAAGGCTCTTTGTTTGCTGCGCGGCGCCTGCAAACGCAGGGCCGCAAAACGCGCCCAGCAGCACGGCCGCACACACCGGTCGGATAAAAAGTTCCCGCTCGCGCATTCGTCCTCCTCACGTATCGGCGACATTTGGGATCGGTGCGACCGCCGGAAGTTCCGCGTCCCGCCGCGCCGTCAACGCCTCAAAACTTGTAGCCCAGCTGCACTCCGACCGTCCGCGGCCGCAACCGGTAGCCCCAGAACGGCCCGATGTTGTAGCCGAGCCGGCTGGAGAAATTGTCCTGGTTGGTCAGGTTGCGCACGAACAGATCGATATCCAGGCTCTTGATCGTCAGCCGCGCGACACCGTCCACTTTGATGTAGCCGCCGCCCTTCATCTGGTCGGTCTCCTGCGGCCCGCCGAAGAAGGTACCGACGTAGATCGGATCGGCGCGGACGAAGGCGTCGTAGCCGGCGATCTTGAACTCGTACTGCAAACCGAGGTTCGCGTTGTATTCGGGCGTACCGGCGAGCCGTGCTCCCGCCAGCGTGTTCAGGGCCGGCACATCCTCGGTGAGCCGGGCGTGCACGTACGAGCCGCCGATGTCCACCCGGAACGCGCGGGTCACGTAGAAATTCGCCTGCACCTCGACGCCTTCGGAACGCGCCGAGCCTGCGTTGGCGTTGTAGCCCATACCGCAGCCAATCGGCGCGGCCGGCGCCTGCGTCGTCACCGGCACGCCGGTCCAGTTGATCCGGTACACATCGGCCGTCAGCATCAAACGGCGGTCGAGCAGCGTGAACTTGGCGCCCAGCTCGTAGTTGTCCACCTCATCGGACTTCAGTTCGCTCGTCTGCGCGATGGTCACGTTGGCCGTGCCGTCGACGACGCCGTCGTTGTCGCGGTCGCACAGCCCGGGCAGCAATCCCGATTGCGGCGTGCCCAGGCGAAAGCCCTGCGACCAGCCCGCATACACGAGCGTGTTCTCGTTGAATTTGCGGCTCAAGTTCGCGCGGAAGCTCGCGCCGGTCTGGTCGACGGCCAGTGTCGAGACGCCGAGGCCGAAGATACCGGTCTTGTCGGTAAAGCGGTCGCGGTCATAGTCGTAGTAGCGTGCGCCGCCGGTGAAGGTGAAGCCCGGGAGAAATTCCCACGTCACTTCCCCGAACGCGGCCTTCTGCTTGAGATTGCGCAGCTCCAGATAGTCGCCGAGGAAGGCCGTCGATCCCAGGAAATTCGATTGCGGCGTGCCGTACCAGTAGTAGTTGGCACCGAACGAATCGTCCAGCTCCTCCGCGTAGAGGCCGGCGAGAAAATTCCACTTCCCCTTGAGCTGCGTCGTCATGCGGATCTCGCCGTTGTGCTCGCGGTGGGTTGCCGTGCCGAGATACGAAGCCGGATAGAGCGCATTGCTGGCGCTCAGCGGATACGAATACATGGATCCGCCGTTGAGATGCGAGAACGTCGCCAGGAGATTTCCCCAGCCGAAGCTGTACTCCAGCTTGGCGTTGGCAATAGCGAGATCCTGGTCGAACAGCCCCCCGGTCTGCCCGCGATGCACGTGCTCGGGCGCCACCTGCAGCACGGTCTGCTCGTAGGTTCCGCTCGTCGCGAGCGCATGCCCGTCGGCTTGGCTTCTTTGCTTCAGGTAAGTGAATGTCATGCGCAGATCGTCCGTCGCCTGATACAGCGCGGCCACGCGGCCGCCAGTCACTGCGGTGCCACCGACCTCATCTTTGTCGAGCGCGTAGGCCTGCACGCCATAAGGCGCGATCGCCGCCTGGAAGCCGGGATCGGAACCGGCCCGATTGCGATAGAAACCGCTGTCGTCGAACCGATAGCCGCTCGCGCGCAGCGCCAGCTTGTCCTTGATGATGGGCAGGTTGCCGATGGCGCTGTAGCTGTTATTGGCGCCGCCGCTGCCGGAGGTCACCGAATAGTTCGCGCCGATCCTGCCTTCGACGCGATCGAGCTTCGGCGCCACCGGAATAGTCCGCACCGTGCCGCCCAGCGACGCGTTGCCGAACGAGGTGCCCTGCGGGCCGCGCAGCACTTCCACCCGCTCGATGTCCGCGAGCCGCACGTCGATGTTGGTGGTGCCCAGCAGTCCCGCGGAGGCTGTCGTGGAAGTCTCGTCGAAGTAAGTCGCCACCGTGGTGCCGAAGTTCAGGTTCTGCGACCAGAGAAAGGTCTGGATGCCGCGGATGATGATGGTTTGTCCGATGTGATCGGTGGTCTGGTTGACGCCGGGCATTCCACGCAGGTAATCCTCGGCGCTCACGAGCCCGCGGCGGTCGATGTCGTCGGCGCTGACGACCGAAATGCTCATCGGCACATCTTCCAGCCGCTCCGCGCGCTTCTGCGCAGTGACGACGATTTCCTCGAGTTTGCCCTCCGCGCCGGATCCGGATTTCGAAGTCCCCTGCTTCTCCTCCGTGTCCTGTCCGGCGGTCGAAGAATTGCCATCCGCCGACGAGACCTGCGCCCGCACCAGCCGCAGCCCTTTCTCCTGCTCCGCCTGCGTGTCCGTGCCAAAGTCCGCGCGCGACGGCACGGCCGCGTCGGCAGCCGACACGATGGCAACGGTGTTGCTGTTGATCACCTCATACTTGAGCTCCGTCCCGGCGAGAATGCGTTCAAGCGCGCTGCGCGCCGCAAACGAGCCCACGACTCCGCCGGACGACTTGCCATACACGAGCTTGCTCGGGCTGGTGACCTGAATTCCCGACTGCTCCGAATACTTGAGCAGCGCGGCCGACAGCTGCTGGGGCGCGATGTCGAAAGCCACGGTACGCGCCAGGTCGGGCCCGGCGAAGGCCGGATGGAAACCGGCCAAAAGAAGAACGGCCGCGAGACCTGTCCGCCGGACAAACGTCGCCACGCAGGCCAGGTACTGCATCGCAAGGCTGGTCTTGGTCATATATGCTCCCCGGAAGTGTGAGCGGCAGGGCATGCCGCTTCATCCGGTGCTTAAGACGAGGACCCGTACAGCATACGCAATGATTTTACGGCAGACTGGCCCGCGGCAACGCCGGCCGCCGGGTCATCGAAAAAGATTGCGCTTGTCGCCCGGGTATTCGTCTTTATCCTGAGATTGGAGCACCCTATCCGCGCATGAGCGAGGAGCGGCAGAAACATGGCATCCCCGCCGATGGAGCGGCGCAATACGAGCGGCGCGCACGGGCACAGCTCGTCGACCGCGTGTTCCGGGAGCACAATGACGCGCTGCTGCGCTTCCTGCAGGCGCGGCTGCGATCGCCGCAGGAGGCGCATGAGGTGGCTCAGGAAGCGTACGTCCGGCTGCTGAGCCTCGATGAGCCCGGAGCGGTGAGCTACCTGCGTGCGTTCCTGTTCAAGACCGCCGCCAACCTCGCCGTGGACCGTCTGCGGCGCGAGGAGATCCAGCTGCGCGCGACGACGGCTCCCGTGTTTCGCGAGATCATCGATCTGCGCACGCCGGAGCGTCATGCGGCCGCAACCCAGGATCTCGAACGGCTCGAGCGGCTGGTCGCCGCGCTGCCGGCGAAATGCCGGCGCGTATTCGTCCTGCATCGCTTCTACGGACAGGACGTGGAGTCGATCGCACAGGAAATGAAGCTGTCGAAGCGGATGGTGCAGACCTACATGGTGCGGGCCCTGCTCTACTGCCAGAAGGGCCTGGACCTCAGAAGGACCTCCTTGAAGGAGCTGGGCAATGATTGACGAACGATCGGCTCCGCAATGGTGGGGCGACGTGGAGGCGGACGCCATTCACGCGCGAGCCGCGCAATGGTTCGTGCGGCTGCAGGACCCGCAGGTCTCGCTCGAAGACACGGTGGCGTGGCAGCAATGGATTGCAGAAGACGCGCGCCACAAGCAGGCGTTCGCGCGTATCGAGAATACGTATCGGGATATGGGCGAGATGCCGCGCCCTGCCCTGTCTTCGACGCTCGCCGGCGCGAACCACGCCAATGTCGGCCGGGCCGATCGGTACGACGGGTCGACTTCCGTCTCGGAATGGCTGCAGAGAGCGCCGGTCGGAATCCGGCAGGGCCGGTTGGCCGCGCGCGTTGTCGGCATCGCCGCGGCGACTGCCGGTGTCGCCGTGGCGCTTGTCTGGTTTGTTTCCGGCGGGCCGCAGGACCGCGGTTCCGCAAATTGGCTGCGGACCAGCGTGGGTGAGAACCGGACCGCTTCGCTCCCGGACGGCTCGAAAGTCACGCTCGGCGGCGCAACGGAGCTGCAGGTCTCATTCGACGCGCACGCGCGGCAAGTGGAGCTGACCCGCGGCGAGGCGTTCTTCGTGGTCGCAAAGGATGCGGCGCGGCCCTTCAGCGTGCGCGCCGGCGATTCGGAAGTCACCGCGGTCGGCACGCAGTTCAATGTGAGACGCCGCAACGATCGCGTTTCCGTCGCCGTGGTGGAAGGACGGGTGCGAGTGCAGGCGGCGGCGCCTGCGATCCCGTTCGGCTGGCTGCGGGAATTCAAGCACGAGTCGAAGCCGGTGCAGCTCGATGCCGGCCAGCAGACCTTTATCGGCGACACCGGTGTCGGGCCGGCAACCTCGTTGACCAATCCTTCGGCGGTCACCGGCTGGCGCACGGGACAGCTCGCCTTCGATCGGGAGCCGCTGCGCGATGTCCTGGAAGACGTCAACCGCTATGCGTCCAGGCGCATCGTAGTAAACGATGACGCCACCGGATCGCTGGAGATCACGGGTACCGTGTCGCGTGAGGATATCGATGGCTGGGTACGGAGCCTCGAGCGGGCCTTCAGGCTCGAAGCGGTCGAAGACGGCGGACGGATCGTGATCCAGAGGCGCTGACGTCCCGACACGAATCACCGCCTCGACGGACTACGGTCCTCCCTGCCGTTTGGAACCCGCCGCGGCGCGAAAGTCCGCGATCCCGACGCGGATTGCCGCAGGACCGAACGGCCAATCGTCCGGCTCGAGCGTCATGCTTCCCGACAGCACTTTCTGCGGCGATTTCCGCGGACCCGGCTCGGAGTCGATGTTCTCGACCCACGCCCCGTAGACCAGGCCGCCGCGCGCCGCCATGCCGATGTAGTCGCCGAAGACCGCCTGCTTGGGATCCAGAACTTTGTTGCTCCATGCATAGTTCGTGAAGGTGCGCCCGCCATCGACCGAGCGGGCCAGCGTCACCGTGGGCAGCATGTTCTTTGCGTCGTTGCGGCGGTCATAGAAGAGCACGTAGGCAGCGCCGTCAGTCGGATCGACCGCCACGAATTGCGTGAGCTGGTCCCTGCCGTTGCCAACCGGATCGTTGTTGACGCGCACGGGCTTCGACCATGTGCGCCCCTGGTCCGCCGAGGTGACGGACATGACGTCCCGATCCCCGTTGCGATAATCGCCCCAAGCGACGAACAGCCTGCCCTTGCCGCGCGGATCGATCGCCATGCTGGGCCAACCAAACGAACGGGGGAACGCGTAGGCAGCGCCAGGCCCCGTGTACTTGTTCGGATTCGGGCTCGGCCGTGTGATCGTCACCGGGTCCGCGAACGTCTCGCCGCCGTCGCGCGAAACGGCCACCGCCACCTCGGAGTCGCGCGTGAAGTACACGTACATCAGGTACAGCGTGCCGTCGCTGCCGACGACCGCAGAGATCACCGAGCCCTCGTGGGCAATTACTTTCGGCTTCGACCATGTCCTGCCTCCGTCCGTCGAGCGGACGATGTTGATCTGGTCGCCCCGCTCGTCGAAGAAGTTGCGGGTCCAGACGACATACACGTTGCCCGCGTGCGGGCTGGCTGTGTCGTTGTCGGCAACGATGTAAGGGATGTGCTCGAAGATGGGTTTGCTGCCGCCCGGGTTCTCGATCAATGTAACCGGCGGCTCCCAGGTCTTGCCGCCGTCGGTCGAGCGCAACAGGTACTCGCCGTTGCGCGTCGTCTGGCTCATCTCATTCATGCCGATGAAGACCAGGTACGCGTGGCCGCGGAGGTCAAAGGCGATGGCGGTATCGATCGAAACCCGATAGTCCTTGTGCGTCGTGTTTTTGGCGACGGTCCAGGTCTTGCCGCCATCCGCCGTCCATGCCACGTGCGCATCCACCCGCACGTTCGGATGGTGGTCCGAGCCCTCGCCCACCGCCTGATGATAAGAAACGACGGCGTTGCGCGGATCGCGCGGGTTCACCGCGACGACGGTTTCCTGCGGCTTGTCACCGAGCTTGCGCGGCAATGTCTCCACTCGCACGCCGGGCGGGCGCGGCAACGGGCTCGTTTGTTCCGCGGCCGTCGAGGAGGCACCCGCGCCGGCCAGGCCGAAGGCTGCGATGAGGGGCAGAATCTTGATCACCGGTCGCTGTGCAAACATCCATCCACCTCGCTGGTTTCCGCATCTCTAAGAGGCACTCCGATGCGTTCAATGGCCGTTGAAATCCGCGACTCCGATCCGGATCGCCGCCGGCCCGTAAGGCCACGCGTCGGGATCGAGCGTGATGTTGCCGGACTCGATCGTTCGCGATGCCCGCCGTGTGCCCGGCTCGGCGGCCAGGTTTTCCACCCACGCACCGTATACTTTTCCGCCACGTGCCGCCAGTCCGATGTAGTCGCCGAAGACCGCTTCTTTCGGATCCAGTACTTTGTTGTTCCAGTCGTAATTGGCAAACGTGCGTCCGCCATCGGCGGAGCGTGCGAGAGTCACCGTGGGCAGCTGATTGTTCGCATCGTTGCGCCGATCATAGAACAAAACATAGGCGGCCCCATCGGTCGGATCCACCGCCACGATCTGCACGAGCTGATCCCGGCCGTTGGACGGCGGATCGTCGTTGACGCGCACCGGCGCGGTCCACGAGCGCCCGCCATCGACTGAGGTAGCCGACAAGATGTCTCTGTCGCCGTCGCGGTGGTCGCCCCAAACGACGAACAGCCTGCCGCTGCCGCGCGGATCGAGCGCCATGCTCGGCCAACCCCCTGCGCGCGGAAACCCGGATATCGGACCGGACGCGGCCTTCAGTTGCCCCTGCTGCGGGCCGCGCGCGACCGGCAGCGGATCCGAGAACGTCTCACCACCGTCGCGGGAAACAGCCACCGCTGCCTCCCAGCCGTCATTCCAGTACCCATAGAGAAGATATAGCGCGCCATCCCGACCCACGGCAGCTGAAAGAACCGAGCCCTTCCTGCTGATCACCTTCGGTGTCGACCAGCTCTCTCCGCCGTCCGTCGACCGGGTGAAGTTGATTGCGTCTCCACGCTCGTCATTGAAGTTACGGGTCCACACCATGTACACGTTGCCCACGTAACGGCTCGCGGGATCGATATCCGCGGCGATGTACGGAATGTGCTCGAAGACGGGCTTTCCTCCGCCCGGATTCTCCGCCAGCGCCCTGGGCGCTTCCCAGGTACGGCCCCCATCGGTGGAGCGCAGCAGAAACTCACCGTTGCGCGTCGTATAAGTCATCTCATCCATGCCGATGTAGACGAGATAAGCGTGGCCGCGTGAATCGAACATGATGGCCGAGTCGATCGAGACGCGATAACCCTTGTGAGTGGCATCGGCAATGCTCCACGTTCTTCCACCATCCATCGTCGACGCCACGTGCATGTCGACGTGCACGTTGGGGTGGTGATCGGATCCCTCCCCCACCGCCTGGTGATAAGAGACGACGATGTTGCGCGGGTTGCGGGGGTTGATCGCGACTACACTCTCCTGAGGCTTGTCGCCCGCCTCGCGCGGCAGCGTTTCCACACGCACACCCGGCGGGCGCGGCAAAGGGCGCGCTCGCGCCGCGGTCCCGGGGTGCGGGGCACGCGCGGGAGTGCTCTGGATGGCGGCAACGAGCAATCCGCCGATGATAATCCGATGTACAAACATGCCTGAACCAGCTCTGCATCAAGCCGACTGACGAAGAACGGGGCGGCGGCCGGCCGCCAGGACCGATCGCACACGGTCGCCCACTAGAAGTTGATCGTCGCCAACACGCCGATCGTGCGCGGCTGGATGATCGCGACGTGGGGCTCGGCGAACACGATCCGCGCGGACATCTGTCCGGCTTCGTCGAACAGATTGCGCACGTACAGCTGCGTGTCGACCGGACCCAACGTGAGCCCGGCGCGCAGGTCCACCGCCGTGTACTCCGGCAGGTTGTAGTTCACGAAGGTCGCGCTCGAGCCGAAGCCGGTCGTGCGATCCGATACGTAGCGCAGCGCCATTCCAACGGTCGGCTGCCAGCGCGCACCGACGAACTCGTAGTCCGCATCGAAATTGGCTGTAAAGCGCGGCACGGTGGGCAGCCGCTCGCCTTTGGCCGCCTGCAGGTTCCGATCGGCCGCGGACATCTTTGCATCCATGTAAGCAAAAGACCCCTTCAGCTCCAAGGCGGACACGGGACGCACGGTCAACGCCAGCTCCGCGCCAGCCACCGTTGCACCGCTGACGGCGTTGTCGCGATAGGCGACGATGGGATTGCTGACATTGATGATGATCATGTTGCTCCAGTCCTCGTAGAACGCGGCCGCGTCGATGCCGAAGCGCCGATCCGCGCTCTCGCTCTTGAAGCCGATCTCGTAGCTCTTGAGCGTGTCGGCGTCGAAGCTCGCCGGGTTCAGCGGATTGCCGTTTGCATCGCTGGTCACGAAGTTCGGCCCGCCCGGCCGGTAGCCCGTGGCATAGCGCAGGTATCCGGTGGAGCGGTCGCTGAAGTGATAGCGTGCGTTGGCCAGATAGGTGACCGCATCGCCGCTCGAACGGCCGTGGACCGGCACGTTGCCGATGAAAGTTCCCGAGCTGAATTGAGCGAACTTCTGGCGATTCTGTGCGTAGCGCAGGCCGCCGGCAACGTCGATCCTGTCGCTCAAATGCCAGGTCACCGTGCCGAAGGCCGCGTACTCCTCCAGCCGCGACGGCGAGTAATAGTTGAACAGATCATTGGGCAGCAGATTGCCGCCCGCGTCGCGCAGCTCCAGCCAACCGTCGCTGCTGGTGACTTCGTAGGTGTAGAAGCCGCCGAATACCCACTCCAGCGGCCGGCTCGTGTCGGAGCCGATCCGCACTTCCTGTGTGAACTTGTCCGTCGGTCCCGTAGCAAACGAGCCGACACTCGCGACGGAGCGGCCGATCGACGCCAGGTACGGTACATAAAAGCTCGACGCATCGAGATTGAAGGCGGAATCCGCAGTCTGATATCCCGACGTCGAAGTCAGTGTCGCCCACCCGAGATCGTAGTTCACCGTGGCACTGAACAGCCGGAACTGCTGGTCGAAGAGCTCACTGATCGGCCGGCGCTGGGACAATGTATCGACCACCGGCCTGCTGTTGAAATTGAAATCGGCCAGGCCGTCGCCATCGCGGTCGATGTCCTGGGCAAACGCATTGACCCGGATGCTGAGATTCTCGGTCGGCGTGTAAAGCAGGTCGGCGCGCGCGCCACGGATATTCGCGCGGTTGACGTCCTCGCGGCCTGTCGTCACGTTGTCGACGTAGCCCCCATCATGGGTATAGAAGGCGCTGAAGCGCAGTGCCAGCTTGTTCTCGATCAATGGCGCATTGAGAGTCAACGCGCCGTTGTAGCCGAGCGATCCGGCGCGCGTGCTCGAAAGACCTGTTTGCACCTTGCCGAAGAATCCCTCCATCGACGGTTTGGAGGTCACATATTTAATGAGGCCTCCCATGGAGCTTGCGCCATACAGGGTGCCCTGAGGCCCCTTCAACACCTCGATCCGGTCGAGATCGGCCAAAGACGAATCGAACGCGAGCCAGTAGCCGTAGCTCGTTGGGCTCGTCGAGCCATACGGCACCTCGTCGAGGTAGATGCCGACCATGGGGCTCAGGTTCACCACCATCGCGAGTCCGCGCAGCGAGACCTGCTGGCGCCCGGCGCCGGTCGTTTCGAAGCTCAGGCCCGGTACGCTGCTCGCCCAGTCGCGGAATTGCGTGGCGCCGCTCTTGCGTAGCGTCTCGGCAGACAGAACCGATACGGCGATGGGGACGTCGATCAGTCGCTCCTCGCGTTTCTGAGCGGTCACGATGACTTCTTCAAGCTTGCCATCATTGGCGTTCCGCGCACCCGCTGCCGACTCCCGCTTTTCATCGGCGCCCTGCCCCGCAGATGCATTGGAGCTCGCGGCGGGCGATTGCACTCTCGCCAGATGCAGCCCGGCGGCACCTGACGTGGCGCTCGCGCTGCGGCCCTCATCATTTGCCGCGCCCGACGATACGCCGGCCGTGGTCGGCACGATCGTCACGGCTCTCTCGCCGAGATAACGGTACGTCAACCCCGTGCCTTTGAGCAGCGCCTTGAGCGCCTCATCCGCACTCAACGTTCCTTCCGCGCCCTCGGTGCGCAGGTTCCCTACGACATCGGACCGGTAGAGAATCTGGAAATCCCGCTCCTTGGCGAGCTTCTCGAGCGCGGGGCCCAGCGGCTGCGCCGGAATGCTGATGTTTTGTTTGACCGCCTCGATGTCGCTCGCCACCGCCGGGCAGACCGGCAACGCGAGAACCGTGGCGACTATGACTGCGCGCATGAACTGACCCCTCCCGCACTGTTTGTCGTAACCGCCGCCGGACACTGGGGCGGCGGTTTCATGGCGCTATAGGGTGTTCGCGGAACAAAAATGGCTACCTCGACGTCGAACTTTTCTCGGACGCAGCGGAGATCACGATCGCATCGCCCGTCTCGCGCACGCGGATGCCGGGCTGCTCACCGAGGAAGCGCACCAGCAGCGCCGGGTCGGTGGATGTGTACACGCCGCTGATGCGGAAATCAGCGAGCGAGTCGCTGCGGATCACCAGAGGGCGGGTGTTGTAGCGATTGAACTCCTCCACGACATCGGGCAGCGGAGAGGACTTGAAGACCAGCCGGTATTGCGTCCATGCAGTCACGCTGGCGACGTCGACCTTCGACGCTTTCAGCGCAGCCTGTGGTTTCACCATCAGCTGCTCGCCCGCGGCGAGCGGCTGCCGCTGCGACTCGGCCGCGCCCGGCGCCGCGCGTTCAGGCGCGGTCACGACGACGTTGCCCTCCAGCACGGTGACGACGGTGCCGCCCCTGCGGCGGTAGACGTCGAACTGCGTGCCCACTGCCTGGATCTTCGCGCTGCCGCTGCTCACCACGAAAGGCCGCGACGGGTCCCGGGCGACGCGGAACAAAGCCTGCCCCTGCGCGAGCTCCAGATCGCGCGCGTGCGCGGTGTAGTGAACTTTGATCCGCGAGCGCGCATTCAGCTGGACGACCGAGCCGTCGGCCAGTATCACCGAGCGCTGTTCGCCCGTTCCTGTAGCGTATGTGTCGCGTTGGGAATAAACCCATCCGGCGACCATCGCGAGAGCCACCGATGCCGCCAGCGCGATCAGCGGTCGACGCATCGTGCGCGACCTTTGTATCCCAGTGACGGGTTCAGGCGTTCCTTCCAGACGAACGATATTGTCGTCCGCGCGGGCTCTGGCGATCAGCGCGTCGACCGTAGCCTCGCCGTCCGGCTTCACGTCGGCCGCGTCCTGCCAGATCTCCGTGATCTCCAGATACGCGCGCAGGTGCTCCGGCGACTTGCGCAGCCACGCATCGAAGCGCTTGCGCGCGGCCGGCTCCACGTCGCCCGAGCGAAAGTCCACGAACCAGTCGGACGCCTCTTCGTAGATCTGGGTGTTCATAGATCCCTACTCCCTGTCTTTGAGCTGCTGCCGGCACAGGAGCAGGGCCTTCGCCAGGTACTTCTTGATCATCGGCCGCGAGACGTTGAGTTGCGTCGCGATTTCCTCGAGAGTGAATCCGTCCCGGCGGTGCAGCACCAGCGCGGCCTGCGCCTTGGGCGGCAGTTGTTTGAGGACCTGCTGCAGCTCCTCGACCCGCTGCAGCGCTTCGGAGCGCGCCACCGGATCGCTCTGCGCTTCCGCTTCCATCTCGGCCAGCGTCGCCGTTACTTCCACCGGCTCGACGGGCTTGGAGTTGCGCAATCGGTATTGATAAAGAACGTGGTTGGCCAGCGCGAACACATAGGCCTCCGGCATACGGATGGTTTCGTGATCGTCGACGCGCAGCAGCCGCAGGTACACCTCCTGCACGAGATCGGCGGCATCGGCAGCATCGCGGACACGGGCCAGCAGAAAGCGGCGCAGCCGCTGTCCGTGCTGCGCGGCTACGGCATCGACAAAGGCGCGCTTGTCATCCCGGGTCAAGGACGGGATCTCCTGAGGGTTTGTTTCCCCGGAGCCTAGGGTGTTTGGCGGCGCAAAGTGGATACCGCGGACGGAACTATTTTTCGGATCGCAATGAAATCAACGAGTTGGAGGTCCGGCCGGTCGAGCTTCGGCAGCGCCGGAAAGGCAGCTTTCGCGTGTTGCGGTTGGTCCAATGGAATCCCGTGCCGTCTTCATTAAATACAAGTATGCCGCCATGAGGCACCGGACTCCTTTCTTTGGCGCGCCAGATACCTTTGGCGAGGCATTCCAAGCCGTCGATCATCGACCCGAAGCGGCCGACCGTCTTGAGCTGCGGTCCGCCCTCGGCATCGAAGATCGTTACTTCCGTGCCCGTCGCTGCGGAGCGATAGCCTCCGGCGATCGAAGCCACGTCGGAAGTCTGCGCAGGTTCCACCGCCTCCAATTCATCGATGTTGCCGTAGTCGGTGAACCGGATCGAAGACGGCCTGGCCGGATCGCCGAAAAGCTCGATGGTGTATTTGGAATCTTTCAGCAGGCCTGCCGGCCGCAAAACGCCGTCCTCGCCGCCCTCGAGCTGAGTTTCGAGCGAATAGATCAGCGCAATCTGCTGCCCATTTTGCACTGCGAGCCGTATGACGCATCCCGTGGCGCGCGAGCGGAAAACGCCCGTCGCACGAGGCTCGTGAGGCGCCTTCCTGATCGGATCGAGGTGCGGCAGGCAGCAGTCGAGGATCTCGTACGTGAGCAGCGAGCCGAATACGTCCTGCCGGTTCGTCATGATCGCAATGTCGATACCGGCGGCCGGCACTTTCAACATGTCAGAATTGCCGCCCCGGACACCACCGCTATGGAACAGCGTCTGGACACCGCGGTACATGCCGGTCTTCAAGCCGAGGCTGTAGTCCGTGGACGTGCCGTTCACGAGCTTCTGGGGCCGCTTCATCGCCTCCCAAGTGGCGGCGGTGCCAACGACGGGAGCGTCCATGTGGGCGAGCCAGCGAAGCATGTCATCGACCGTAGAGACGATGCCGCCCTCACCGGTCAAGGCGCCCGGGAGGTACGATCTGTCGAAGCCGCCGGCCAGAGTCGTCATGTGCAGCGTGGCGCTGTTGGGTACAAAATCATTGTTGGAGCGGCGCAGCAGCGTGTCGCACATGCCTGCCGGCTCGAAAATGGATTCACGAAATACGTCCTCGAGCGATTTGCCGGCCAGGCGTTCGACCACGATGCCGAGCAGGAGAAAGCCGCCGTTGTTGTAGGCATACGCGGTACCTGGCGCGAAGTTGAGGTCGTCGACATTTTTGAAGAGGGATAATATGTCGGCCGCGGAAACTTCGCGCTCCATGCCGCTGAGTCGCGAACGGATATCGCACGCGTCGCGCAGACCGCTGATGTTTCCCATCACCTGGCGCATGGTAACGCTGCGCATCACGGGGTGAAGCTCGGGCAGGTGTTTCCCGATCGGATCGTCGATCCCGGCTTTGCCCTGCTCGCACAACAGCAGGTAGGCGAGACACGTAAAATGCTTGGTCGTCGAGCCGATGCGCATGCGGATGGTCGGCGACAGGACCACCGGCAGCTCCATGCTGGCGAGGCCAAAGCCTTTGCGATACACCGGTTTGCCGCCGATCGCGATTCCCACGGCGGCGCCCGGCAAACGACCTTGATCGAGCCCGGCAAAAATCCGGTCGATTTTCTTTTCGTCGAACTCGATGACTTCATCCCGCTTCAAATGGGACCGGATTCGCGGACCCTCGGCGGCCTTCTTCGGCGGCCTCGCGCTGCTTTTCTCATCGACAGTGCCAGCCCGGACGGATGCGGCCGACACCACGCCGGCCGCGGCTCCCGCGATGAACTCGCGACGTGTAGACATGGATGTGCGATTCCTAATAGCTCACCCGGATCCCGAGGGTGTAATACCGGCCCATGAGGTCGTAGATTTGCGCGTTGGGCAGTCTGGGGGGACTTTCATCGAGGAGATTTGCGACATTCACGTAAATGACCGCACCGTTGTCGACGCGCGATCCCAGGCGATACTCTGCTCCGAGATCGAAATAGAGAGTGCTCTCCACCGTGTTGTCGTCGATGCTCAGCGTGCGATTGTAGTTGCCGCTGCCGATGTAGCGCGCCCGCACTTTGATACCCAGGTTTCTGACCTGATAGTCCGCGCTTGCCACGAAGCGCCATTCCGGCACCCCCGTGATGTTCGCGCCAAGATTCCCCAGGAGGTCGACTCGGGTAGCGCCATTGCTGGAGACCAGCTTTCGGACGTTATTCGCCAGCAAGCGCGTATCGAGAGTTCCACCGAAGGGTGCGGGCGTCGCGTAGCCCAGCTCGATGTCGAAGCCCGACGTCTTGAAACTGGAGAGATTCAAATACGGTGCATCGACGACCGTAACGACGCCGGCTCCGTTGCGCTCGATGAGAGGACAGAGCGCCTGCTCTCCACGGCTACAGCGCGTCACGATGTCCTGAGCCGACAGAGTGGTGATCGCGCCCGAGACGTCGATGTCGTAGTAGTCGACGGATAACCGGAGATTTCCGAGCCAGGCGGGTTGATAGATCAATCCCACCGTGTTGGTGTCCGCTCGCTCGGGCGCCAGGCCGGTATCGCCCCGGTTGAATTGATTCACGACGGATTGAACGTTATTGGAGGGGTCGAGAATGGTGACCACGCCGGTCACCCTTTGAGTAAACAGCTCGGTCAAATTGGGCGCTCTGATGTCGCGCGAGCGGGTGCCGCGCAGCCGCAGCTGATCATTGAGCTGGTAGCTCAGGCCCGCCTTCCAGGATGTGATACTGCCGCTGAAGTTGTAGTCGCTGACGCGGACCGCGCCATTGAGCTCCAGGGACTTCATCAGCGGCAAGTTGGCCGCGAGCGGGATGACGGCTTCCGCGAATCCCTCCTTCACATTCACACTGCCTTGCAATGGCGCGAAGTTGATCAGCGTAAAGCTTCTTGCGGCCGATAGCGGATCCACCGCAAGGTCGACCTTCTGGCGGCGCCACTCGATGCCGGCGGCAATCGAGATCCGGCCCGCCCAGGTGCCAAACGGTTCGCCACGTAAAGTCACTGCCGCCACGTCGAAATCCAGATCCGTGTGTTGACGGGCGGTGCCCGTAACGTAGCGCCTCGCCGCCGCCGATGACGCATCGGGACCGAACGGATTGAACGGCACACATCCATTCGCGGGATCGGCGAGCGTCGAACGGCAGACCGGCTGCCCCGCTGCATCGAGAACGGTGTCTATCGCTGAATTGAAACGGGAGGTGATCTGAAGATTGGACAGCACATCTTCGAACTCGCCGTGGCCGCGCGAATAGTAGGCATCCCAGCGCCACTGTTCTCCCAGGCCGCCGGACAATCCGATCGTTCCCTGCCTGGTGTCATACTCCGGGGAGTTGAGCGGGCCACCGACGTCCTGATCGAGCCGCCCCAGGTTGAACTGGGTGATGCCGAGAGCGGACATCTGATCGCGCACCGATGCCGGCAGGAAAGCATTGTCGGAGCGGATGACGATATTGCCGAGATGATTCTGCGGAGCGAAGTCGGTCTGCGACTTCGACCCCGCCCACAATAGATCCGTGGTGAGCTTGATGTTGTCGGTCACATCGAAAGTCGTGCGGACATACGCATTGCCTCTTTTCACGGGTGCGATGAGACCCAGGTAATCGTCGTTCTGCACGGCATTCGGATCTCCTCCTACCATGAATGTCGCGCCACGCAATGCGCCATACTGGAATGGGGCGGTCGTCCCGCCATCGAGGAACTGCGTGCCCGCGAGCGGGCCGCTGGTAATCAATCCTCCCAGAGTCGCGACGGAGAAATTGACGTTCGATGCGATGATCTGCTGAGGTTGACCGTTGGTCGGCGTGAAGGCCGGGTTGGCAACCAGCGCCCACTTGCCGTAGTAATCCCGGGCAGTTCTCGGCGCGACGCCGGCGTTGTCCACGTACTCCGCGCCTACCATGAAGTGGCCGCGATCGCTGGCGAACCGCACGCCGTAGGCAAGCGAAGCGTTCGTTTCTTCACCGTCGTCGCGCGAGGAAAAACCGTGTTGAACATCGGCGTGGAAGCCGTTCAACTCGTTGTCGAGAATGATGTTGACGACGCCGGCGACCGCATCCGATCCCCACGCCGCCGAGGCGCCGCCCGTAACGACCTCGACGCGCTTCACGAGCGAAAAGGGTATCTGGTTCAAGTTGTACGCTTGAACCGAAGTCGGTGTTTGCCGCTTGCCATCGACCAGTACGAGCGTACGGAAGGCACCCAGGCCGCGCAGATCGGCCGTCGCGAATCCGCCATAGATCGAAGCGGTCAGCACGGCCGGCGACAACGTGGGACGCATGGAAGGCAGTTGAAACAAAGCCTGCCCGATGTCGGTGGCTCCGCCGAGCTTCAAATCATCTTGACCGAGCACGGTCGTCGGCGTCGGTGCGGTATATCCCGTGCGCGCGACCCTGGAGGCGGTGACGGTCAGCTCCTCCGGTTGCGTGGGCTTTGTTTCTTCCTGGGAAGAAACGGAGTTCTTCCGCTCTTCGCCCTGCTCTCCCGTAGCTCGCGCGAGCCTCGCCTCCATTTCCTCTCCCTTCGCGCGCAGCGAGCTCGTCTGCGCGTTTCCTTGCGTCGAGCTGGTCTTTTGCAGCACGATCATCCCATTCTCATCGGATGCGACGGTCAATCCCGTCCCCTGCAAGAGCTGCTCGAGCGCTTCACGAACGTCGAATTCTCCCTTCAGCTCCGGCGTGCGCATGCCCTTCAATTGTTCCGTGGGAGCCGCGATCTGAATTCCGGCCTGACGGGCGAACTCGGGCAGGGATTTGGTTGCCTCCTGCTCCGGCAGGTTGAAGCTGCGCTGCTGCGCGTGAGCGCCATCGGCCAGCAGCATCGCGACGACGGCTGCGCTACAGCACGTGACGGATTTCCAGCTCTTGTGGGTCATGACGTTCCCCGTACTGCTCGCAGGGCTTTACGAGCATCCGGGTCTAGACGCTTGGGCGTCACGATTTCCGCTACGGCCGGACGAAAAAATCTATCGGCTCAGATGCACTTCTCCGGCGCGGATCTGTGCTTTCAAACCCAGGCTGGTTGCGGCCGCATTGGCGAAACTGACGGGATCGTTGGCGGTAAAGAGACCGGTGATTTCCCTGCGCGCAATCTCGGGGTCATCGATCACGATCCGCGTTGAGCTGTAGCGGGCGAAACTGACCGCCGCGGCCGCCAGCGATTCGGCCTCGAAAGCGATGCGGCCGTCGCGCCAGGCTAACTCGCGGTTCACGGCCTCGGGCGCGATGGCCAAGGGCACAGGCGCACCCTGTGCCTGATCCAACGGCACTTCCGTACGCATGTTTGCGCCGACGCGAACCGGCGCGGCGCTCGCCGACTGTCTGACCTCGACCAGCCCTTCGCTCACCACCACTTCGATGGGTGTGCGCTCCAGATGGCGCACCGCGAAGCTCGTGCCCAGCGCTCGCACGGACGCCTCGCCCGCATCGACGACGAACGGACGCGTGCTGTCCTTCGCCACGGCGAACAGCGCTTCGCCGTCGATCAAACGGACTTTGCGCATGGCGGCGTCGAACGTAACCTTGGCTTTCGACGCCGTATTCAGCGTCATCACCGAACCATCCTCCAGGCTGATGACCCGCACCTCCCCCTTACGCGTGTCGTAACCATCACCGGGCGTGATCACCGGCACAGCAATCACCGCGACGATACAGGCTGCGGCGGCCATGCCGCCGATCCATAGCGCCCGCCGCCGGATAAATCGGCTTCGATCCGGCAGCCCGCTCGACTCGAAGCGAGTCAAGTCGAAGTTCGGCCCGAGCGCGCGCGCGCGCTCCGTATGCAGCGCAATGGCACGCATGCGCATGAACGCCCCACGATGGCGCGGATCGTGGTCCAACCAACGTTCGAGCGATTCCTCGTCCGGCCTGGACAACGGTCCCCGGTCGAGACGTGCCGCCCAGTCGGCCGCGATATGGTCGATCTCCATGTTACTCATCTCGGCCTGACTCATCTCGAACCGGGTCCTGCCGAAGGGTTTTCGGCATTTTACTAGACGCTTGGCGCGGTCCATTTCCGCCACGGCTGAAGAAGTCCGCAATGAGCCTGAAGCCCTTGCTCATATGCTTCTCAACGGTGCTTTCCGCCAGGCCCAAGCGCTGTGCGACATCTCGCTGCGGCAGCCCATGTACGCGGCGCAGGATGAACACGTCGCGGACTTTCCCAGGCAGCGTGGCGATCGCTTCCGCGAGCCGCTGCAGCTCCTGGTGGTCGCCGGTCTGCGTCTCCGGACCGGGCTCCTCGGAGGCCATCTCGAAGGCTTCCAGATGCCCCACAGCTTGGATCGGCACGATGCGCGAGCGGCGGACCTGGCTGACGACGATCGAATGCGCCGTTTGGAACAGGTAGGTCTTGGGATCGCGGATATTGTCGATCGTCTCGAGCGTGCTCAAGCGGGCATAGGTTTCCTGCACGATGTCATCGATTTCGAACCCTGCGCTCGCCTTGCGGCGCAACCACGCGCGCAGCGCGCCCTCATGCGGAAGGATGAAACGAGCGAGCCAGAGAGCGCGGGCATCGCGGGGAAGCATGCGGATGGAATAACAGATTTGCGGTTTGGACCGCAACTGCGGCGTGCGTGCGGATCATCCGGCCGCGCTAGCCGCCAGCAGCTGCTTCAGCGCGATCAGTTTGCCCCGAAGTTGCATCCTGGCGCGCGAGCCGGATCTGTCGGTCGAGAACGGGACCGGGGAGATCGTGATTCGCAGGCGGTGAGAAACGGTCGCGGACAGATGCACGAGTGCATGGCTCATCAGGGCCTGCACCGCACCGTCAACGAGGAACTACCGGCAATACCAGCGCGGAAGAATGCCGGGAGTCGTGATAAATCGTTTGGTTGGCCGTACGCCATTGCGTATCGGTGGCAACCGGATTGCCCGTGTTTTGATTGGGATTGAACAGCGGCGAGGCGCTGCTGGAGATTTCCACGCGCACGCGGTGTCCGGGCTCGAACGAATGTGCCATATGACCTAGATCGATATGGTACTTCTCCACCTGGCCCGGCGTCAGCAGCTCCATTCTGTCCAAACCCTTGCGATAGCGCGCGCGAATGATGCCGACGACGCGCGACCCAAGGACAACCGCGCGTCCGTCCGGGTAGACATCGAGGATGGAAGCCGTGAAATCCGTATCGCGGGCATCGCTCGCCGCGTACAGCTCAACCCCCACCTGTCCGATCACTTCCAGGGCCGCAGTCAAAGGCTCCCCGGTATAGACGAGAATGTCGTCCCGCCGCTCAACCGCCCGGCGATCGGAGGCGTACATTTCGCGCTGCGGGTCGAAATCCAGGGGCACGGGGTTCTTTGGATCGAACGCGTAGCGGTCCTGAGGCTCGCGCCGCGTGCTCGCTGCAACGAGCTTACCGTCACCCAGCAGCGAATTCGATCGGCCGCCACTGGAGAGATACAGCCGGGTAGTCTTGGCCTCGAGAACCGGATACGCATCGAAGGAGCGCCATGCATTTCGGCCGGTGACGTATAGCTTCGCGCGCGGATAGTTGAACTTATCTGCCGTCTGCTTGAGGTACTTATCGAAGAATTCCGCGTGCACCTGATAGTTGTCGATGATGGAATCGCCGGTGAACTCCATTTCGCCCTTCTTTTTCGCGCCCCCGAAGAAGGTCTGCAAGTGATTCCAAGGACCCACGATCAGATACTGGTCGGCCGCGGCCGGCGAATAGCGCGCCATTCCCTGCCAGTAATACAGCGCGCCGGGCTGGTCGCCATCGAACCAGCCGGTGACGTGCAGAACCGGAATGCCTATGCCGCGAAAATCCTTCTCGTCCAGGCGGATGGTCCGCCAGTACTCGTCCAAGACCGGGTGCTCAAGCCATTCGCGATAGATGGGGATTTTTCGGCCCAGCACCTCATCGGCGGTCAACAGCGGCCGGTGCCGGTAGATGCCGGGCAAGTCCTCCTCCATGACATTGAACTGATAGCTGGTGGCGGACACCAGGTACGGCCACTGGAGCGCGAACTGTTGCATGAAGGCCCCGCCGATATACGGCAGCTCGTTCATGAAATCGCCGGCTGCGGCGGTCGAGGCGATGCAAACCAGATGTGGCGGCTTCTTGCTGGCCGCGAGCCATTGCACGGTACCGAGGTATGAGGCGCCCATCATGCACACCCGGCCATTGGACCACGGCTGAGCCGCCAGCCACTCCACCGTGTCGTAGCCGTCGTCTGCTTCCTGAAAGAAATAGCGAAACGCGCCACCCGAATCGCCGCGGCCACGCACGTCCTGGATCGCCACCGCATAGCCTCTCTCGGCGAAGAACTTCGCCATCTCCGGCCCCTTCATGTCGCGCAGCGTCTTTTGATATGGCGTGCGGACGACGATCAGGGGATGGCGGCCTTCGCCCGCGGGCAGCCAGATATCGGACGACAACTCGATGCCGTCGCGCATGGGCGTACGCACGTCAAACATCCGTTTGATCTCTTCCGCAGCATGGACTTGCGTCAGCGCGGCGCAGAGTGCGATGGAAACGGCAATCTTTCTGGACATTGATGCTCCTACGCCTCCCGCGCGGGGCGCGGGAGACAGATGGTGGTATGCCGAAGTGGATTACTGGAAGCTGTAGCCGAGTTGGATGCCGATCGTCCGCGGCCGCAAGCGGAACCCGTAGAAATTCCCCTGGCCCGAGTTGCCGACGCCGGTGCCACGGACGGTGAAATCATCCTGATTGGCGAGATTGCGCGCGAACAGGTCGACGGTGAAATTCCTGATCGCCACGCGGGCCGACGCGTCCACTTTCACGTAGCCGCCGGCTTCGTTGATCGCCAACTCCTGGACGTCGCCAAAGAAAGTGCCTATGTAGGTGGAATCGGCGCGCACGAAGGCTGGAAAGCTGCCGACGGCAAACTCGTATTGCAGCCCGAGATTCGCATTGACTTTCGGCGAGCCTGGCAGCCGGTCGTCTTTGAAGGCCGGTGGCAGCAGGGTCGGTGCATCCTTGGTCAGCCGGGCCTGCACCCACGAGCCGCCGACATCGACGCGTAATGCGTTCGTGACGAAAAAGTTGGTCTGAAACTCCACCCCTTCCGACCGGGCGGATCCGGCGTTGGCGGTAAAAGCCAGGTCGCCGGTGCTGCAGGTCGCGATCGCCCTTATGGGGACGCCCGACCAGTCGATGCGGAAAACATCGGCGGAGACCGTCATGCGGCGATCGAGCAACTCGAGCTTCGCGCCGATTTCGGCATTGTCGACATTGTCGGAATCCACGCTCTTGGTGCGCTCGATCGTCGTGCCGGTGCCGTCGATGACGCCATCGTTGTCGAGATCGCACAGCCCCGGCGGCAGGCCCGGCTGCGGCTTGCCGAGGCGGAATCCCTGCGACCATGCAGCATAGAGGGTCGCATTCTCATTGGGTTTGTAGCTCAGATTTGCGCGCACACTATTGCCTGAAGTCTTGGCGGCTTGCGTCGGTTCGTCAGTCGCACCGTAGAGGCCGCTGGTGACGGTGTGGCCGGTACGTTTGTATTCATAGGCCCGCAGGCCGCCCGTCAGCGTAAAGCCCGGCAGAAACTTCCACGACACTTCCGTGAATGCGGCCTGCTGCTCGAGATTGCGGCTATCCGCGTACGTGCCGACGACCGGTTGCGCCCCGAACGGATTGGGGTCCCCGAACCAGACGAGCGTGGTGCTCAAGTCATCGTGCAGCTTCTCCGCGTAGATGCCGCCGACGACGTTCCACGCGCCGTCGAAGTCGGTCGTGAAGCGAATTTCGCCGCTATTCTCCCGGTGATCGCTGACATCGGGCACCGACATCGCGAATACCAGTGACGGCGAGGAGGACGTATATACGTTCAGCGAGCCGCTATCGATATGCGAGTAAGTGGCGAGCACGTTTGCCCAGCCAAAGTTGTATTCCACCGTCGCATTCGCCAGCTCGATATCCGTGTCGTACACCCCGCCCCTTTGCCCGCGATAGGTATTTTCGGGCGCCACTTGCAGGACCGTCTGGTCGTAACCGCGCGCGTTCGCAAACCCCTGGCCATCGATCCTGGTCTTCTGATTCAGGTAGCCGATGGACAGCTTCAGATCTTCGGTCGGCCGGAACAGCGCCGCGATGCGCCCGCCGGTGAACTCGGTCGTGCCGACGTGATCCTGGTTCTGCGCGTAGCTCTGTGCGCCAAACGCCGCCGCACCCGCCAGAAAAGCCGGGTCGGAACCGGCGATGTTGCGGTAGAAGCCGCTGTCCTCGAACTGATACGCGGTCGCGCGGATCGCGAGCTTGTCGTCGATCAACGGAACGTTGCCAACCGCCTGGATCAGATGATTGTCGCCGCCGGTGCCGGAGGTCATCGAGTAACCGGCTCCTACTTTGGCCTCGATGCGATCGAGCTTGGGCGCCACCGGGATCGTGCGCACCGCCCCGCCGAGGGAGGAGCTGCCGAAAGCCGTACCCTGCGGGCCGCGCAGCACTTCGACACGCTCGATGTCCACGAGCTTCACATCGACATTAGCCCCCCCGCCGATACCGGCGGTGTTCGTCGTGGGTGTCTCGCCGAAGTAGGTAGCCACCGTCGGCCCGGAGGAGAAATTCTGTCCCTCGGTGGAAGTCTCGATGCCGCGGATCACGATGGTTTGGCCGGTCTGACGGGTCATCTGGTTGACCCCGGGAATACCGCGCAGGTAGTCCTCGGCGCTCACCATGCCGCGCCGACTTATTTCCTCCGCCGTGACGACGGCAATACTCGCGGGGACATCGATCAGGCGTTCCGCGCGCTTGGTGGCGGTGACGATGATCTCATCCAGTTTTCCACCTTCACCGCTTGCCGCCGAGCCCGCCGTCTTGTCCTCGTTCGAGGTTTGAGCATCGGCAGTAGCGCTGGAATTCGACTCTCCAGCGGCGCGCGCCAAGCGCAGTGCATCTCGTGATGCGTCTGCGGTCGGCTTCAACTCGGCGCCGCTGCGCTTGACCGCCCGAATGGCCACGGTCCGGGCGTTCACGAACTCGTAGCGCAGCCCGGAGTCCGCCAGCAGCTGCTGCAGCGCCGCCTCCGCGGTGAACGAGCCCTCGAGTTGCGGAGCCCGCAGCCCCACCGCCTCCTCGCTGCGGAAAATCACCTGGAGCCCGGTCTGCTTGGCAAACTCGTTCAGACCGCCCTCCAGCGACTGGGCTTCGATCTTGACCCTGACCGCGACACCAGCCGATGCCTGCTCGGCGGGCGCCTGGGCCCGGGCCAGTCCGAGCGGCAGCACCAAGCCGAGTATCCAGATGAATTGCCTGATGGTCTGCATCGACTTCATCCCCCCGAATAGTAGGCCCTGCACGGGCAGTCGTGGCGTTCTCGGGGAGTAGTGGCCTATGGCGGGCTGGTTGCGTACTCGAGTACGCAAACCCGCCTCGGGAACACACTATGAGTAGACGGGCCATACTATGGCCTGCGATCAGCCTATGAGCGTCGACGAAGCCAAACAGCCTGAAGCCGGCTTTGCGCAGCGCACCTTCGAGAACTACCACGAAGGCCTGCACAGCTTCCTCGTCCGCCGCCTGCGCAACGCGCACGACGCCAGCGACGTTATGCAGGAGGTATTCCTGCGGGTACTGCAACTCGAGCGCACGGAAGTGGTGCGCAATCCGCGCGGCTACCTATATGGCATCGCCTCGCACGTCGCGCAGGAGTTCCGCAAACGCGTGCTGCGCGAACGCGTGGTGTTCGATTCGCGTGAGATCGAGCGCAGCGCCGAAACCCCGGACGTCCTGCCGGCCGACGAGCTGTCGGATAGCGTCGGGATCGAGCGCGAGATTCAGCACGCATTGGCGCAGCTGCCGCCCATCCAGTTGCGCATCATGGTTGCGCGACAGCGTGATGGCCTATCGTACCCGCAGATCGCGCAGGCCCTCGGTCTGAGCGTCCACACCGTCAGAAAATATCTGGATCGCGCGCTGGCTTCGGTCCGCAGCCAGCTCGCGCTCAAACCTTGAGCGAAGGAACCGGACGATGAACGGAAAACTCAACCGCCAGCGTGAAGACCAGCAGCGTCTTATCGAGCGCGCGGCGCAGTGGTTCAACGTGCTCGAGAATCCGAGCGCGGACGAGCGCGCGGAATTCATGGACTGGATCAGCCGTTCGCCGCGCCATCTGGAAGAGTTCCTACTGACCACTGCCGTGGCGCGGGAGATCGAGCGCGTCGACCTGTCGAGCCTGGAGTCCGTGCAGGCGGCGCTGGCGCCCGATTCCGCGCAGGTGGTGGCGCTGCCGCAGGCACCCGCTCATCCTGCCTCTACGGGCGATGACGTGAATGAAGCATCCGCCCCGGCAGCGGCCGCTTCACCCCGGCTCTGGAAGTGGGCGGCCGTCCTGGCGACCGCCGCCATTGCTGCCACGCTGGCGCTGACCACTCTCCCGCCGCGGTGGCAAAGCTATTCCACCGACGCCGGCGAGCAACGCACCGTCCAGCTTCCCGATGGCACCGTCGTGCGCCTCAACATGCGTTCGGACATCCGCGTGCGTTTCTCGCGCGAGCAGCGAAGCATCCGCTTGGTCGACGGTGAAGCCCTGTTCACCGTGGCTCACGATCCCAGGCGGCCGTTTCGTGTGCAGAGCGGCGCCAGCGTGATCCAGGCGGTCGGGACTGCGTTCAACGTACTGAGGCGACCGCTGGGTACGACGGTCTCGGTGATCGAGGGCGTGGTTCAGGTCTCCGCCGCTGCCGATGGAATCACCTCGCCGGACGGACCTTGGCGCAAAGACGGTCCGACAGCGGCGCTTGTCGCGGACCGCGCGCAAACATCGGTTCGGCTGGGCGCCGGCGAGGAAGTGCGGATCGCCGTTGATGGCCGCGTCGAAAAGCATCAAAGCATCAACGTGGTCGCGGTAGCGCCCTGGCGCCAGCACCGGCTGGAGTTTCGCACCGACGCGCTGGTGGATATCGCCGCCGAGTTCAACCGCTACAACACCGAACCGCAGATCACGGTGATCGGCGATGAGATCAAGACGCGGCACTACAGCGGCGTGTTCGACGCCAATGATCCCGGATCGCTGATCGAGTTCCTGCGGCGGGATCCGGAGCTCGACCTGGAGCAGCACGGCCGCAACATCGTCATCCGGCCGCGCTGACTCGCAACCGCTGCATTTTGCGCTGTGCCAGCAGCATCGTGGACAAACGATGCTGCCGACAGACGCCAGCTTATTGAATCTGTGTCGACACGCCTTCCCGCATCACCGCCGTCCCCTTCCGTTTGGCCTTCTCTTTCTCGACCATCGCGGCCACGTCGGCGAGCAGTTTCTTTGCGTCGTAGACGATGCCGTCCTTGATCGTGTACTTGATGCCGCCGATGCGCTCGACCTGACCCGTCTCGTCGTTGAGCTTCATCCAGCCGGTGCCGTACAGCACCTTGAGATTCTCCAGCGGATTCTGATCGACCAGCACGAGGTCCGCCAGCTTGCCGGGCCGGATCACGCCGAACGGCGGCTCGGTACCTTTGCTGCGATAGAGTTCTTCGGCGCCGTAAAGAGTCGCCGAGCGAAACACCTCCAGCGGCGTCAAGCCCGCCTCCTGCAGCATCTCCAGCTCGCCGATATAGCAGAAGCCGTACACCTGATAGTTGAAGCCCGCATCGGACCCGGCGGTGATATGCCCGCCCATCTGGTTGTAGTCCTTCACCATATCCATCCAGACGCGATAGTAGTTGCGGAAGACGATCTCCTTCTCCGTCGTCCAGTAGTACCACTGCGAGGCGTGGTTGCTGCGATTGGGCTGGAAGAAATCCATCAGCTGCGGCAGCGTGTACTTGTCGTGCCATTCGAAGGTGTACGCGCGCTCGAGATCGCGGCTGGCCGAATAGATATTGAAGGTCGGGTTCATGACGGTGTCGTGATCGAGCAGATATTGGAGGAAGGCTTTCCACTGCTCCGAGCCGCGCGGATGGATCTTGTTCCAGTTCTGGGCGAACTCGAGCCAGCGCTGCGATTCGTCGTAGTAGTTGTAGTCGTTCGGAAAGTTCTGGACCGAGGTGTCCTTGAGGAGCGACTCGAACAGTCCATAGCTGTGCGTGACCGTCTCCAGGCCCATGCCGACCGCGATCCGCGCGTTGAGCCGCGCCTCGTGCAGCGGCGACAGGTGCGCGAGCGAGCCCAGCTTGTATTTCTTCGCCTCGCCGAGAATGGCGGCAATGATGTCGGGATCGCCGCCGCCGATCTTGACGCCATCGACACCTTTGCCCGCGGCGTATTTCACCCACTGCCGTCCCAGCTCCGGCGTGACCTTGGATGTACGCTGCCACCCATCGCCGTCGAACGGCAGCTGATAAACAAAGATGCGCGGCGCGACGATCTCGTTGCGGGCGCTGCGGGCCCGCTCACGCAGGTTCCAGTCCAACGGACCGCCCGGAACGCCGCGCACCGTCGTAACGCCATGCGCGAGCCAGAGCTTGTTCACGTACTCCGCTTCGGGCGCCTTGTCCGGATTGCCGTAGTGCGCATGTGTGTCGACGAAGCCCGGCAGCAGATACATGCCCGTGCCATCGATCTCGAAGTCGCCCTTCGCCGGGCGCTTGGCCGGATCGATCTTGGTTTTGGGCGCGCCGACATTCACGACGTCGGCGATCGTGTTGTTCTCGATCACGATGTCCATCGGCCCCTGCGCCGGCCCGCCGGTGCCGTCGATGACGGTGACGCCGCGAATGACGAATCGGGCGAACGGCCCCGTGCCCTCGCCCGCCTTACGGTCCGGAGCCGCGATGACCGGGGGCCGCGTGTCCTTTTGCGCGAACACTTCCGAGCCGGCAAGGAGCGCGATGGACGCTCCAATCACCGCAACCGGACCGATGAACGACGACACCCCTTCGCGCGTGTGGCGACTACCGAGTTTCATCCGTCTCTTCCTTCAATGGCCTGGGATCGGCCTAGTGTATATCGGGTCGGGCGCTCCCGGGCAGCACGATGTCCGAATCGCTCGGCAGCTGCGCGCCCATCAGGTGCTTCAGGAAGTAGTTCTGCGTGATGCGCTCATAGTAGGGATTGGTTTCGATGTTGTGATTGACATTGGGCAGGATCAGCATGTCGAACTGCTTGTTGCCCTTGATCAGCGCGTCCACCAATCGCATCGTGTTCGCCGGATGGACGTTGTCGTCCATGTCTCCATGCACCAGCAGGAGCTTGCCCTTGAAGCGGCTGACATCGCGTCCCGTGAATACTTTGGCGTAATCCGTCGACTCCACGGGACCGTGATAGGTCTCGCCCCACATCCGCACGTAGGACCGCTGGTCGTGATTGCCCGCACAGGACACGCCGACCTTGAAGAAATCCGGATAGTCGATCAATGCATGGGCCGTGGCGAAGCCGCCGCCGGAAGTGCCGAACATGCCGACCCGGTCCAGGTCCAGCCACGGCCGGGTTTTCGCGAGCTGCCGCAGCGCTGCCATGTGATCCTCGAGCATCCCGGCCTTCTCCATGTGCCGATAGGACAGATCGCGGAACGCCTTCGAGCGGGTCATGCCGCCGCGCCCGTCCACGCGGATCGCGACGAACCCCAGGTCGGCCAGCGCCTGGGCTTCGCCAAAGATCGCGCTGCCGTTGTACCCCAGGCCGCCGCCGGCAAAGGTCTTCGGCGCTTTGGTCGTCTGAGGGCCGGGATAGATATTGTCGACCACCGCGTATTTCTTGTCGGGATCGAAATTGCGCGGTTTGTTGAGCACGCCGTAGAGATCGTAGCTGCCGTCCGCGGACTTGACGACGAACGGCTCCGGCTGCGTGTACGGCGGCAGGCGCGACGGATCCTCTTCCTCCAGCCGCGCGACGATCGAGCCGTCCTTCCGTCGCAGGACCCAGCGGCCCGGCGCCTGCACGGTGCTGAAATGGTCGATGACATACTTGCCGTCGGGAGAGAGGCGCGGAGGATTCTTGAAATAATTCTTTGCCGTCGAGCTGATGTTGGCCATCTCGGCGCTGACGACGGGCGGGAAATCGTGGTCGCCCGGCTCGGGCGTCAGCAGCTTCAGCCCGGCGCCATCGAGACGGATCCGGTAAAGATGGCGGTTGTAAAGGTCCTCACCGCTTTCGCGTCCGCTGGCGGAGAAGTAGATGTAACCCTCGCGCTCGTCCAGGCGCAGGATATCGCGCACCAGCCATTCGCCTTTTGTGATGGCATGCTTCACCTTGCCGGTCCTGCCGTCGTGCAGATAAAGGTGGCCCCAACCGTCCCGCTCCGAAAACCAGATGACATCGCCGTTCTTCAGGACCCGGACGTTGGGCGGCGCAATGCGGATCGTATTGGGGAAGTACGTATTCTCGGCATGCTCTTCCACCAGCAGGCGCGCAGCCCCGGTAGCGGGCTCGACCTCCAGCAGCTTCATGAAAGGCTGAGTCAGCGGCGCATCGAGGAGATAAAGTTTCTGACCATCCGCGCGCCACCACATGTGACTCAGCGCGAGCGGCACACGAGTGGTGCTGGGCAACTTTCGATAGTCGATCGGGATGCGCGCGTTCTTCTCTACGTCGTAGATGAAGAACGATGCCTCGGACGGCTCGTCGCCGAGCAGCTCATAGTGATACGTGTGCACCTTGGGACGGAACGAGCCGTCTTCCGGCACGTTCTGTATCAACGCCATCTCCTTGACCTCACGCTCATCCAGTTGGTAGCTCAAGAAGCGCCGCCCGTCCGGCGACCATAGCGCCGCCACGCCGAACTTCTCGCCCGTGCGACGGTAGGAAACTTCATTGAGGCTGGATTCCGGCGGCAGGCCATAGGACCAGCCGCGCACGCCGTCCTGGGTCAGAGGCCGCTCCTCGCCGCTGCGGCTGTCCCTGAGCCAGATGTCGTAGTCGCGCGAAAACAGCGTGTAGCGGCCGTCCGGGGATGGCGTCTCGGTCGGATCTTGCTTTGGCGTCCCCTCACTGCACGTCTGAGCCGTCAGGTCGCACAGCAAGGTCTTCTTGCCGCTGACCACTTCGTAGCTCTCTTTGCCCTGACGGATCAACCGGTCGATAGGCAGGGCATTGGCGCTGACTTGTGCATTCAGCGCCTTGCTCAGGGCGGACGCCATGACCTGATGATCGAATAAAGGAGTCTTCTTTCCGGTCGCGCTCTCCACCAGCAGATAGCGGGTACCGTCGGCACGCTGGCTGCGATAGTAGAAGGCGCCGCCCTGATCGATCCAGCGGAAATCGATGTCGCCGTTCAGGATGTCGGTTTCGGGCGTGCCGCGCAGAAAGCGATCGGACCGGATGAAATCGTCGTTGGTGATGCGCGCGGCGGAGGACGGCGGCCCGGCCCAGGCGAGGCCCGCGCCGATCAACCCGCCGAGAGTCAGTCCGAGAACGATCTTTGTCTGGCTTTTCATCTTTAGGAAACGCTCGCTGGTGAGGAACACGACGCAAGACGGCACCCGCCGCCGTACCGGCGACCGTGGACTTTTGTCCGACAGTCTTACTGGAAATTATATCTGAGTTGCAGCCCGACGGTACGGGGCCGCAGGCGATAGCCGTAGAAGAGGCCCCGATTGGTGTTGGGACGCTGAGTGAAAGCGTCTTCATCCGTGAGATTGCGGACGAAGAGATCGATGTTGAGCTGCCTGATCGCCAGCCCCGCCGAGGCGTCGACCTTCACGTACTCGCCGGATTGGGTATTGGGCGCGGGCAGCACTCCGGCATAAAAGTCGCCGACATAGATCGAATCGGCGCGCACGAAGGCCTTGTAGCCGCCGATCTCGAATTCGTATTGAACACCGAGATTCGCGTTGACTTCCGGCGCGCCGGGCAGCTTGTCGCCGTCCGCAAAGCCCTGCAATGGAACGTCCTGAGTGAGCTTCGCCTCGATCCACGAGCCGCCGATGTCCACGCGCCATGCGTCGGTGACCGCGAGGTTCGCCTGGAACTCGACGCCCTCCGAGCGCGCGGCGCCGGCGTTGGTGGTGTAGCCGAACACGCAGGCAGAGGGATGCGACACCAGGACCGGAATGTCGGACCAGTCCATGCGAAAGACCGCGGCGTCGATCTGCAGCCGGCGATCCAGGAGCTGGAATTTCCCGCCAAGCTCATAGCTGTCCACGGCGTCGGAATCGACGCTTCCCGAGGAGGCGATGGAGGCGCTGGTGCCGTCGAACAAGCCATCGCCATCTTTGTCGCACAGGCTGGACGGCGCCGGCGACTGCGGCTTACCGAGGCGGAAACCTTGTGCCCAGCCGGCATAAAGAAGCACGGTATCGACGGGCTTATAGCTCAGGTTGGCGCGGAAGCTCGTGCCCGAGGCATCGATGTCATCGCGCGTGGACCTTGCGCCACCGACGAACGGCCCGGCCTGATCGACGGTCCGGACGCGCTCGTATTCATACGCACGGACGCCCCCGGTGAGCTGCAGCTTCGGCAGGAATTTCCACGACACCTCCCCGAAGGCCGCCTTTTGCGTCAGGTCGCGCCGGTCGAGAAAGCTGCCGAGAAACCGCGCGCCCGGTGCGGTCGGATTGGTCGCCGGGTCGCCATGCCAGTAGAACGTGCGGTCGTCCTCGTCATCCTGTTTCTCGTAATAGACGCCGGCGAGAAAGTTCCATGCCCCGCTGAGCTGGGTCGCGAGCCGTATCTCGCCGACGTGCTCGCGATTGTGCTCCAGCGCGCCGACGGAAGCGGGCCATTGCAGGGCAAAAGCCGCGGGAAACGGCAGCGCAAGCGTCGATCCACCCTTGAGATATGAATACGTGGCGAGCACCTTTGCCCAGCCGAGATCGTAGTCGACGACCGCGTTGGCGATATCGATGTCCATGTCGGAAAGGCCCTGATGCTTCCCGCGATAGACGTGCTCCGGGGCGACCTGCAGAAATGTTTGTTCGAAGGTCCCCGTGTTCGCCATTGCGAAGCCGTCGGTCTCGGTCTTCTGTGACAGATAGCTCAGCGTGAGCTGCAGGTCGTCACTCACCCGCAGAAGCGCGGCGGCGCGTCCGCCCACCACCGAGCGGGAACCGACGTCATCGTCGTCGACGGCAAAGGCTTGTGCGCCGAACGGAGTGACCGCTACCGCACGAAAGGCCGCGTCGGAGCCCGCCCGGTTGCAGTAAAAGCCGCTGTCCTCGTACTGATATGCTGTGGCGCGCAGCGCGAACCGATCGGTGACGATGGGCACGTTACCCACCGCCTGAAGCGTGTAGTTATCGCTGCCCTCGCCCGAAGTCACCGAGTAGCCGGCAGCCACTTTGGCCTCGAGACGGTCGAGCCGGGGCGCTACGGGAATCGTCCGCACGGCGCCGCCCAGCGATGAATTGCCGAACGCGGTGCCCTGCGGACCGCGCAGCACTTCGACCCGCTCGATATCCACCAGCTTGATGTCGACGTTCGAGCCGCCGAGCAGGCCCGCCGAGTTCGACGTCGGTGTCTCCCCGAAGTAAGTCGCCGTCGTCGGACCTGCCCCGTTGTTCTGGAACGAAGTTGCAGTCTCGATGCCGCGGATGATGATGGCCTGGCCGCCGTACGCGCCTTCGACCTGGTTCACCGCTGGAATGCCGCGCAGATAATCGCCCGCGCCGATCAGACCGCGACGATCGATATCGTCCGCGGTAATAGCGGCGATGCTCATCGGAACGTCCTGGATGCGCTCGGCTCGCTTGGTGGCCGTCACGATGATTTCCTGTACACCCGGCGCGCTCGACGTATCAGCGCCGTCGGACTTCTCTTCCCCGGCCTGCCCGGCCGGCGAATCCGCGCGGGCCGCCGGAGCATTTGCGCGCGCCAGCTGTAAAGCTTCATGTCCGTTTCCCGCGCTCACCGCCGACAGCGACCCATCCGCCGGCCCGATCGCCACGGTCTGCTTGTTCACCATCCGATACGTGAGTCCCGAATCCTTCAGCAGCGATTTCAAAGCCTCCTCCACGACCTGCTCCCCCTGCAGGCCGGCCGTCTTTTTTCCGGCCACGCCCTTCGACGGCCCGAACACCTGAATCCCGGCCTGTTTGGAGAACTCCAGGAGCGCCGTCTCGAGCGCCTGGGGCTTGATGTTGAATCTGACCGACTCCGTCAGCTCGGCGGCGCCCACGCCGCGCGCCACGCCGAGGGCGAGGAGTCCGGCGGTGAGGAGGGCGAGCAGCCTGTTATGATTTCGCATGACGTTTCCCCAATTGCGCCCGCCACGCGGGCCGTCTTGGGTGATTGAGACGGGTGAGCCTTCGAGAACGAAACTCCCCGGCCGAAAAAATCGTCCCGCTGAAAAAATCCCCCCGCCACGGTTGCGTTTCCCGCTCCTCGCTCGTCTAAGTACAGCAAAGCGCCGCGAACATGACCACCTCCCCTCCGCCACCGGACCCGAAACACGCATCGCCGCAATCGCCGTCGGGGCCTCCCGAAGAGCCCGCGGCGCATTCGGGCGCGATCGAGCGGCTGTTCCATGAGCACAATGATTCCCTCGTGCGCTTCCTGGCCGCGCGGCTCGGCTCCCGCCACGAAGCGCGGGAAGTCGCCCAGGAAGCGTACGTCCGGTTGCTGAAGCTCGACACGCCCGGCGCGATCAGCTATTTCCGCGCGTTCCTGTTCAAGACCGCCGAGAACCTCGCGGTCGACCGGGTGCGCCGGCGCGCGTATCGCGAGCGCACCGCACCACTGGAATTCTTCAACCGTTTTGCCGCCGCCGAGACGCCCGAGCGCAAGCTGTCCGGCGTGCAGGAAGTGCAGCTCATGCACCGCCTCCTGGCGCAGCTGCCGCCGAAGTGCCAATACGCCTTCGTGATGAATCGGCTGCAAGGCATGGAGGTCAATGCCATCGCCGCCGATATGGCCATCACGCCCACCATGGTCCGCCGCTATATCAGCCGCGCGCTGGTTCACTGCCGGCTGGGACTCGACGCCGCCGCTGGAGAAAGCCATGACACAGGATGAACGGATTCTGCACACCGCGGCGGAGTGGTTCGACCGGCTGCGCCACGAACACCTCCCGCCGGAGCAGGTCGCGGCCTGGCAGCGCTGGATCGGCGAGGACGATGAACACCGCAAGGCCTTCGATCGCTTGCAGGATGCGTGGCAAAGATTCGAGAACGTGCCGATGCCGCCGCTGGCTACCGCGGCCAAGCGGATGGCGGACCCGTACTGCGGCGATGTGCCCCTCTCGGACTGGATCGAACCGGCCATCCCGGCATCGCAGTTCCGGGGACTGCGCAGCCCGGTGCGGCTGGCCGCGGCCGTCGCACTCGCCGTCATATGCGGCGGGGTACTGTGGCGCTATCTACCTGTCGCCGGAACTAACGAAGTGTCCGCCTTCGAAACTCACGCGGCCGAGCATCGCGACGTGCGGCTGGCGGACGGCACCAAAGTTTCCGTCGGAGCCAAGTCCCTGGTCTGGGTCCGCTTCCAGCCGGCGATGCGCGAGATCGTGCTCGATCGCGGCGAAGCGTATTTCGATGTCGCGAAAGACGCGCGCCGTCCGTTCGTCGTGCGGGCGGGCAGTGCGTCGATAACCGCCGTCGGCACCGCGTTCAACGTGCGCAAGACGGGAACGAGAGTGCAGGTCGTCGTAGCCGAAGGCGCGGTCAACGTGAACCCGGACACCGTGGCACCCGCCCTTTCCACATCCGCGGCAGCGGCACAACCGACGCGGCTGCAGGCCGGACACCGATGGACCGCAGATCCCGCGGTCCGCACGACAAACGTCAGCCGTGCGGCGCCGGAGAGCGCCCTTGCGTGGCGGACGGGACGGCTGGAATACGTCGGCGAGCCGCTGAAGTACGTGGTCGCGGACGTCAACCGCTACTCGAAGATGGAAATCTCCATCGCCGATCCAAGGCTCGGCGAATTGCCGGTCACCGGCACGGTGTTCGAGGACGACATCGACGGCTGGCTCAAGAGCATCGAGCAGTTCATTCCGGTGCGAGTGCAGCATGCGGACGGGGACCGCGTGGTCTTGCACGCGCGCGCATCGGACTGAACCGGACCGGGGTGTTCGTGAACTGCCGTCCGATGCCGCGCGCCTGCGGTGATTACGGAAAATACACGCGGCTGATCAGCAGCGAGTCTCCATCCGCACGCGAACGGGCATTCGCATCGCCTCGAGTCCGGCCCGCCATTTCCGCCAATCATTGCTGCTGCCAATAGAACGGGGCGAGCCGCCGCGTCCCGGTGAGCGTCTCGGTCATCGTGCCCCCTTGGTAAATGCGCCCGTTCTGGACGACATAGGCGATCTTGTCGGTGACCCGGATATCCGCCAGCGGGTCGCCATCCACGATCAGCAGATCGGCGAGCTTTCCCGGCTCGACTGAACCCAGATCGCGCGCGAACCCCATGTAGCGCGCGGGATTGATGGTGGCGGCCTTCAGCGCCTGGAGCGGCGACATGCCGCCGAGCGCAAACGCCCACATCTCCCAGTGCGCACCCAAACCTTCACGCTGACCATGCCCGCCGATGTTCACCAGCACGCCCAGTTCCATGAGCCGCTTTGCATTCGCAGCCGAGTCGCGGAAGGGCTGGTAGTCCGTTTGCGGGGCCATCTGTCTGCGCACCGAACGCGGCTGCAGGATGTGCGGCGGCACGAATTTCGAAAGAATCGGGTGCTTCCAGACCTCGCTCTCCTGATAGAACCAGAATTCGCTGCCCGGTCCGGCGAAAGTAACCACCAGCGTCGGCGTGTAACCCGCTCCGCTCGCAGGCCAGAGCTGCAGCATGTCTCCATAGAAACGCTCCGGCGGCACGTTGTGCTCGATGCCGGCGATGCCGTCGACGATGAGGTTCATGTCCTGGTGATAGAGCGAGCCGCCTTCGGCCACGACGTTCAACTCCGCATCACGCCCGGCCGCGATGATCATCTGCCGCTGCTCGCGCCGCGGCTGGTTGTAGTTCTTCACCGAGATCGCGCCTTCCGCCTTGAACCGGCCGACGTGCCGACGCGCGTCCTCGAAGCTCTGGATGTCGGCGAAATCATCGGAATGCGCGCCGTAAACGGCATCGCCGCTGGAAAAGATCCGCGACGCGAGGATCGCCCCGACGCGCTGATACTCCGCGGCGGCAAAGATCTCCCGATCACCCGCCGGATCGTGGACCGTCGTCACGCCGAAGGCGAGATGCGCGATCGCCGACCAGTTTTGTTGAGGAACGATCTCGTCGACGCTTTGCGGACCGTGCGCATGCACGTCGATGAGCCCGGGAACCACCGTACGGCCCTGCAAGTCGAGCCGTTTCGCACCCGCGGGGACCTGCACCGTGGTGGCCGGACCGACCGCGACGATGCGATTGTCCCGGATGAGGACAGTTCCGTTCTCGATGACCTCGTCCGAGTCATTCATGGTCACGATGCGCGCGCCGGTCAGGGCGACCGGGCCCGAAGGTTTATCGGACGCCTGCGTGACGCCGAGATCGGCGATGCGCTTTCCAGCCTGGGCCGCGCCACCGGATGCGAACAATTGGCTCATCGGCGCGCGATACAACGCGGACCCCACCGTCCAGGCCAACGTATCGCCGTCGATCCAACTGAAGTAGTCGGCGCCGATGTCGCTCGCCCGAACCACAGGCAGCGCCTTGAGATTGAACGACAGGTCGAGCTGCCCGCCCGGCGGCATCGGCAGGACATAGACGTTGAAGTTCTCGCGAAACGCCACCCACGCTCCGCCGGGCGCGACTTCGATCCTCGATGCATAGTTCGAACGCGCGTGCACGCGGCGATCCTTGCCGTTCAGATCGACGCTCACGAACTCATGTGCCGGCGCGGCTTCCTTTCCGGACGGCTCACCTTCGGTATAGTAGATGCGCTCGCCGGATGCACTGAAATGCGGATCGTGTCCCGTTTCGGTGAGACGCCGCATCGCACCGCCGCTCGAGGCGATGCGGTAGATGCCGGGCTCCGACGACCACAGTGGCGAAGTCAGCCTGCCACCTTTCGCGCGCTCGAACACGATGGTAGCGCCGTCGGGGCTGAAGCGCGGATGCAGGTAGTGGCCGGGCTCGCTCGTGACGGCGCGCGAGCGGCCGCCGCCGTCCTCGATGACCTGAATCGCGCCGAGCCCGGCATCGGTCCATCGCACGAACACGATCCGCCGGCCGTCGCGCGACCGCGCTGGAAACAGCTCGAAGGCCGCCGCGTCGTCGCGCGTCAGCCGGCGCGCCTCGCCACCGGACGTATTCTTCACCCACAAACGGCCGAACGCTTCGAACACGACGCGCCGGCCATCCGGGGAAACGGTCGCAAACCGCACCATCTTCGATTGCACCGTATCCGGCGCGACGGACACCTCGAAGCGCTTTGGCACGACGGTGGTGCGCGTCCCCGCGACATGGAATGGAATGTCCCGCACGGCGCCCGATAGGACGTCCAGCCGTTTGATGGCCCCACCCGACCAGAACACGATGCTGCCGCCATCGGGCGTCCAGCCCATGTTTGGATACATTCCGTGCACGCCCCACGTCTCCTGCATATCCCGATCGAGATCCGCGTAGAGCACGCGCTCCTCGCCGGAATGCACATCCTTCAGAAAGAGCGCCGTCTTGAGCTTCTCCGGCGTGCGCAACCGGCGAATGAACGCGACGGAACGGCCGTCGGGCGAGGGCGTCGGGCAGACGGCGCCGCCGGGCCCTGAGATGAACCCAGCGATCTTGCCGCTCGCCAGCTCGAAGCGGCGGATGTCGAACACGTCTTTGTTGATGTCCTGCGCGTACTCGAAGCGATCTCCGGGCGTGACGTTCTGTGTGAAGTACACGTATTTCCCGTCGCGCGAAAACGCCGGCTCGCCCAGCTCTTTCTGGAACTCCTCACCCGGCCGCTTGACGAGCGGCACACCCTCGCCGCCATCGAGGCCGTAGAGCCAGATCTCGCCGGTGCCGAGCGAGCGCCGCGTCGTGAAGTGTTTGCGCCCCGCGAGGTAGAGCCCATTGGGATGCCACGCCGGGCTGTTCAGCAGGCGAAAGCTTTCCTTCGAGATCTGCCGCGGCGAGCCGCCGCCCGCATCCATGATCCACAAATTGTTGCCGCCCGCACGATCGGACGTGAAGGCGATGCGCTTGCCATCCGGGGAATAGCGCGGCTGCATGTCCCAAGCCATGCCCGAGGTGAGCGCCCGCGCTTCGCCGCCTTCCATAGGGATCTCGTACAGATCGCCGAGCAGATCGAACACGATGCGCTTGCCATCCGGACTCACGTCCAGGCTCATCCAGGTGCCGGAGCGTACGTCGAGGCGGATCTCACGATGCTCGCCGGGCGGAGCGGACACATCCCATTCGGTCGTTGCCGGCGGCTCGGCAGCCAAAGCACCGTAGGCCAGCAGCGCTCCAACGAGCGTGAACGTACTCGTGTGCATCATGTCGACCAAGCCTCCGATAGGCGCGCCGTTCGGCGCGCGGCGAGGTATGTTACGGGTTCCACGACACACGATGTAGAAGGCTGCCTGGACTGTACGGACTATTTCGACTGTACGCCCGGGCCGCCCCAGGCTTCGTTCCAATCGATTCCCCGGTGGTCCTGCAGCTCCCAGTAGAACCGCGTGCGCGGACGGTCGTAGTTGCCGATCTCATTCATGGTGAAGGCGTCATACAGCCTGCCGTTTACCATGGTGTATCGAACGGTGTTGGTGTTGCGGATGTTTTCCAGGGGATTGGCGTCCAGCACGATCAGGTCCGCGAGCTTGCCTGCGGCCAGGGAGCCGATCTGTTTGTCCAGGCCGATCGTCCTCGCGCCATTCAAGGTGGCCGCGCGCAGTATCCGCTGGCTGCTCATCCCGCCCTCGCCCAGTATCCACATCTCCCAGTGCATGCCCAGTCCCTGAATCTGCCCATGCCCGCCGGTATTCACGATGCCGCCGGCGTCATCGAGCTTCTTCAGCGACCGGGCCACCGAGCGGAAACCGATGTCCCACAGCTCATCGGTTTGATGCAGACTCACCATGCCCCGTGCATAGGGCGGCGCTTCGGGAGCGCTGCCTAGCGGGCTGTAGTCGCTGAATGTTCTCTGCACGAATGTCCTGATCTTCGGATCGTCCCACGGCCGGGTCGTCTGATAGAAATAGTTTTCGGCGAAAGTCTCGCCCCCGGTCACGATCACCGTCGGCGTGAGCGCGATGCCCCCGCGCACCAGCAGCTGGATCAAGTCGTCATAGTAGGCCGGCACCGGGATGTTGTGCTCGATGCTCGTATGGCCATCCAGGATCATGGAGAGATTGCGGTAGAGGTTGCCCTCCCCCTCCGGCGTAATCATCACCCGCGCTTCCCGCGCGGCCTTGATCAGCTGCTGGCGCTGGCTGCGGCGCGGTTGTTTGTAGCTCTTGATGATGATCGCCCCGAGCGCCTTGTCGTGCGCCACGATCCGGCGGGCGTCGTCGAGATCGCCGATCGGATGGAACCGGCCGAGCGTATCGCTGCCGAACGCAGGCTTGCCGGCGCTGATGAGGCGCGGCCCCACGGTCACACCCGCCAGGTTCATCTCGCTGCTGGCAAAGCTGGGCAGGTCCGTCGCCGAGGGATCGAAGTTCGTCGTCACCCCGAAGGCCACCGCGGCGTAATGGCCGGGGTTCTTCTGCGGGGTCAGCAGATCGTCCTCGAATACATCGAGATGGCCATGCATGTCCACCAGACCGGGCATCACGGTCTTACCGGTCGCGTCGATCACCTTCGCCGACTTCGGGATGGCGACCTGCTCCGCCGGTCCCACGGCTACAATGCGGTTGCCCTCGACCACCAGCGATCCGCGCTCGATGATGCGGTCCCCGTCCTTCGCCTCCTCCTGCATCGTGATGATGCGCGCATTGGTGAACGCGACGACGCCGTCGGGACGATCGGCCGCAACTTCCAGGTTCAGTGCAGTCTCGGTAATCGAAGGCGTGGCAGCCGCCGAGGCGCGCCCGCCAACGGATGCGCCGAACAAAGACTGCCCTGACACCCAGTACACGCGACTCGAATCGGCAGACCAGGTGATCCGGTGGCCGCTGGCCTGCGTCAGCTGCGCGACCGGCATGGCATCCACGGCGCGACTCAATATCAGCGGCGTGCCGGTCTCACGATACGGAATGACGTAATACTGCAGGTCTTTCTTGTACGCCAGCCATCTGAGATCGGGGCTGATGCCGAGCTCGCTGGTTTCATCGCTCGCGACATGCCGCCGTTTGTCCAGGCCATTGAGGTCGACGCTTTCGAGCGTGTTGCTCAGGTTAGCAGCAAAGAAACCCATGACCTTGGCGAGATAATAGATGCGTGTACCGTCGGGTGAGAACTGGGGATTCACGACCACCGGTCCGCCCGGCGATCCAAGATAGTGCGGCTGACCCTCCGCGATGGAGATCCAGTAAAGCCCGGCGCCAGTGGCGCGATAGCCGCCCATCTTGCTGTTGCCGCACTCCAGCCAATATACGAGCTTGCGGCCATCCGGCGAAAACGCCGGCTGGCGAAGAATGCCGCTTCCCTGCAGCAGGGTTTTGACCCGTCGGCCCGCAGCGGTCGCGATTTCGAGCGCGCCACCGCGCTCGTCGTCCCACGACACGTACGCGATGTGAGTTCCGTCCGCCGAATAGCTCGGCTCGAACTCGAATGCGCTCGCTTCAGTGAGACGCCGCGGCTTGCCGTCCGGCAGCGATTTGTGCCACAGCCGCCCAAGCGCGTTGAACACGACGTTCCTGCCGTCAGGTGATGGCGCGATTTGCTGGATGGCCCGCACCGTGAACCGCTCCGGCGCCAGCGGATTCTCGAACCGCGGTGGGACGGTGATCCGATGCTCGGCCGTGGCCCGGAAGGGAATTTCCTCGCGCGCCTGTGTGTCGACGTCGATGCGATGGAGCTTGCCTTTGCTCCAGATGGCCAGGTGGCGGCCATCCGGAAACCAGGCGTAGCGTGGATAGTAGCTGCCGGTGCCGGGATTCATGTGCGCATGCAGGTCGCGCTCCAGGCCATCGTAGATGGGGCGCTGCTCGCCGGTCTGCAGGTCGTAAACGAACAGGACGGTTTTCTCCTTGACGCGCCGGATGAAAGCGAGCCGCCGGTCGCTGGGAGACAGCTGCGCGGTAGTCGCACCGCCGAAGCCGCTGACCACTTCCTCCACGTTGCCATCGCTCAGGTCGCGCCGTTTGATGGCAAACGCCGGCTGCAGCGGGTTACTGAACAGGAAGCCCCCGCCGGGAACCGAGATGTTCTCCGTGTAGTACAGATAGCGCCCATCGTGCGAGAACAGCGGCTCCTGCACGTCCTTGCCGTTCTTTGGCGCCGCTACCACCATCCGCCCCTGCCCGCCATCGATGTGGTACAGCCAGATCTCCACGGACTTGCGCCTGGCCGTGGAAGCGAAGCGCGTGGCTGCGATGTATCGCCCGTCCGCTCCCCAGGCCGGCGTGGTCAGGCTATTCGTCATTTCGTGAGATAGCGGCCGGGCCCCGGTGCCATCGGTGTTCGATATCCACACATTGTCGGCGCCGATCCGATCGCTGACATAGAGGATCTTCGTGCCGTCCGGGCTGAACCGCGGACTGTGCTCCATTGCAGGCCCGCCGTGAATCAGTCTGGCGTCCCCGCCGCCGGCGGGAAGCGAATAGATATCGCCCAACAGGTCGAAGAGCAGCGTGCGTCCATCCGGACTCACGTCCACATTCATCCAGGTGCCCTCGGTCACCGTGAAGCGGGCATCCGTGTACGGCTGGCCCGTGTCAGTGACGTCCCAGTCGGCGGCGGCGGGCCGAATGATCAGCAAGGATGCCAGGGCTGCAATGCAAGGAAGATAGCTGCAGCTTGCGATACGTGGCATTGGACGGATCCGGCGATAAAAAACCTGTTTGATGTTCATGGAAGCAGATTCACGACTAACGAATGGATTCCAGGCGGCCCGCATCATTAACGATCGGCTGTCGTTTTATTGAACCGCCGTACGAGAAATAGTTTTCCTGCCGGCTCAACGCCCCGCGGGCGTCCCACGCATCTCGAACTCTTTCGGCGGCTCCGTGCCCTGCAGGTAGCGCACGAAGTAGTCCCAGCGGCGCCGCGCCAGGTAGCGCGCCGCCGCGCCGGCGGGGCGGTGCGTCTCGTTGGGCAGCATGAGCAGGTCGAAATCTTTGTTGGCCTTGATCAGCGCATCCACGACGAGCAGCGTCAGGTTGGGCGGCACATTGTCGTCCATGGTGCTGTGGACCAGCAGTAAATGGCCCTTGAGGTTCTTTGCGACGTTCTGATTGGCCTGGCTGTCGTAGTTGGAAGTGCCGTCGGGCCTGCGCTCGTACGCGCCCATGAACCGCTCGCTCCAGTTGCCGGTGTACGACGCCTGATCGTGATTGCCGTTTACGGAAACGCCGACTTTGAAGAAGTCGGGAAAGTCGAACATCGCCCGGGCGGTTGCATAGCCGCCGCCGGAGATCCCATAGATTCCGGCGCGCTCGACATCGATCCACGAATACCGCTGCGCCAGCTCGCGCATCCCGGCGACCTGGTCCGGAATCGTATCGTCGCCCATGTTCCCGTAGTAGGTGTCGTGGAAAGCTTTGGAGCGCAGCGGCGTGCCCATGCCGTCGATCTGCACCACGATGAAGCCAAGCTCGGCGAGACTCTGGACGTCACCCTCGTTGCCGCGCGCGGGCGCAAACCTGCGGAACGAGACGCTGCTGCCGTGCGGGCCCGGATAGATCGCGTTGACGATCGGATATTTGCGGCGCGCATCGAAGCGCGTCGGCTTGTACATCAATCCGTAGAGATCCGTCCTGCCGTCGCGGGCCTTGACCGTGATGGGCACCGGCGGCTGCCATCCAAGCGCTTTCAGCCGAGAGATATCCGTCCTCGCGATGATACGGCTGCGCTTGCCGTCAAGATCCCTGAGCACGGTGACCGACGGCACCTCCGGCCGCGAATAGCTGTCGATGAAGAAATCACCTAATGGCGCGATGGACACTTCGTGAGTCGCATCCTCGGGCGTCAGCAACTTCAGGCCCGTCCCGTCGAGGCCGGCGCGATAAAGATGCTGGAAGTACGGATCGCGGCCCGCTTCCCTGCCGACGCCGAGGAAGTACAGCTGGCGCTTGCGCTCATCGACCCTGAGCAGCGCGGCCACGTTCCAGTCGCCCGCCGTCACGCGGTTCTTGAGCCTGCCGGTGGTTGCATCGTACAGATAGAGATGGCCCCAGTTGTCGCGCTGCGAATACCAGAGGATCTCATTGCTCGCGCTGAGATAGTGCCAATTGACCGAGTAGATGCACGTGGAGTCGTAGAACGTGCGCGACCGTTCCTCCAGGACGTCACGCACGGCACCCGTGGCGGCGTCAGCAATCCGCAGCTGCGCATGTTTGAAGTCGCGTGAAGTCGAGATGAAGGCGAGGCGCGCGCTGTCCGCACTCCATTGCGCATCCGACAATTCGAAGTTCGCACGCCGCCGCCCGATGCCGTCGTCCGCCGTCGAGCGGCGGGCGTCAGGCTCCATCTTCAGGCGCACGACGCGCACGGGGTCGACATCGATGATGACGCGATAGAGCTTCGGGATGACCGCATCGCCCGACAGTGGATATTTCCACGCTTCGAGCTGCGGATGGCCCTGCATCGTCTTCACCAGGTACATCTCGCCGACACCCCGCTGGTCCTGCTGGAAGGTGGCGATTCGCTTCGAATCCGGCGACCACAGCACCACCGGGCGATTGCCGTGGCGCCAGCCTTCGTTGTCGGTCGCATAGCCGAAATCGCGCACGCCGTCGGAGGTGAGCCGGGTTTCGCGGCCCGTCGTCAGATCGCGCAGCCACAGATTGTCCTCGCGCAGGAACACCGTCCGCTTCCTGTCGGGAGACAGCACCTCGTCCGGGCCGGGGACTTGAATCTGCAGGCACTGGCCGCGATCGATGTCACACCGCCAATGCCTGGCCGCGGCCTTGAAGGCAATGCTGCGGTCTTGCAGTGTCAGCTCGATATTTTCGAGCGGCAGCCGGTCAGCTGCATAAGGCTCGCCCGCGGCGGCCGATAGCCATCGCGCCAGGGCTTGCGGCTCGAAAACGGGATCGACCGTGCCTCGCCGCGCGTCGACGAGCATGATCTCGACGCCCCGTGTCGTGCGCGTGCGATACCAGAGCTTGTCGCGGTCCAGCCAGGTCGGCGTTTCGACGTCGTCGAGCACCAGCGGCTCGACGTTGTACGGCATGAACTGCTCGGCGCGGGCGTAATCATCCGCCGTCACCGGGGCCGGCTCTCGAGCGAGCGCACCGGTGACGGCGAGCAAACAGACGCAGGCGACGAGAGGCCGGCGCTCACCCGGGCCGGCCGGCCCTTGGAGGAGGTTTTTGATCATCGGTTGTCAGAAGTTATATCCAAGTTGCAGCCCGAATGTGCGCGGCCGCAAACGGTAACCATAGAACGCCCCGTAGTTGGCGGCGCCGCGGAACGTATAGGCATCCTCATTCGTCAGATTGCGGACGTAGAGATCGATGTTGAGCTTGTCGAAGGCGACCCGCGCCGTGGCGTCGAGCTTTACGTAGTCGCCTGCCTCGGTATTCAAGATGCGGCTGTTGCGCACATCACCGAAGAACGAGCCGACGTAGATCGCGTCGGCGCGTACGAAAGCCGAATGTCCGCCGATGGCGAAATCATATTGCGTGCCGAGATTGGCGTTGACCTCCGGCGTGCCCGGCAACCGGTCGCCGTCGAGGAACCCCTGGGCCGGAACGCTGTCGGTGAGCTCTGCGTGCACATACGAGCCGCCAAAATCGATGCGCAACGCGTTGGTCGCACGCAGGCTCGCCTGGAACTCTCCGCCCTCCGACACCGCGCCGCCCGCATTCGTCACATACGTCAAACCGCAGCTCGTCGGCAGAACACCGGCCACCACGCGGACGGGCAGACCGGACCAGTCCATGCGAAACACGGCGACATCGATCATGAGGCGGCGGCCGAGCGTGACGAACTTGCCGCCGAGCTCGTAGCTGTCGACGTCGTCGGAATTGACCCTTTTCGCCGATTCGAGCGAGATGTTGGTGCCATCGACGATGCCATCGTTGTTCGGGTCGCACAGTCCCTGCGGCAGACCCGGCTGGGGCTTGCCGAGGCGAAATCCCTGCGCCCAGCCGGCATAAAGCAGCATGCCGTCGTTGGGCTTGTAGCTCAGGTTCGCACGGAACGTCGAGCCGGAGGCGTCACCTTTGTCGTCCGTCACACGCACGCCACCGAACAGGGGACCGCTGGTGGCGGTGCCGACTTTGCGGTCGTAGTCGTAGGCGCGCACGCCGCCCGTCAGCGTGAAGCCGGGCAGGAATTGCCACGACACTTCGCCGAAGGCCGCCTTCTGCTTGAGATTGCGCACGTCGAAGTAGTCCCCGAGGTTGCGCACGCCGACGCAGCACGGGAGATTCACCGTCGCCGGGTCGCCGTACCAGATGTAGTCGAACAAAGTATCGTCGTCGATGTCCTCGGCGTACAAACCGGCGAGGAACTGCCAGTTGCCGTTGAGCTTGGTGGCGAGGCGGATCTCGCCGACCTGCTCGCTGTGATCGCTGTCGGCGAGGAAAGAGCGGACGGTGGCGCGCCCGAACAGCTGATCGGGCTGCGCCAGCAGCGAGCTGCTGTCGATATGTGAATAGGTCGCCAGCAGGCTCGCCCAGCCGAAGTCGTATTCCACGACCGCATTGGCGATACCGATATCCATGTCGGAAACACCCGCCTTTTCTCCGCGCCGCACGTGCTCCGGCGCGACCTGAAGCACCGCCTGGTCGTAAGTCCCGATCGTCGCGACCGGCATGCCGTCGACTTCGGTCTTCTGTTTCAGATAGCTCAAGGTGACCTTCAGCGCATCCGTGGGCTGAAACAAAGCTGCGATGCGCCCGCCATCGGTGTACGACTCGCCTACGCCGTCCTCATCGGCTGCGAACGCCTGTGCGCCGTAAGCCGCGATCTGCGATTGGAACGCGGCATTGGATCCCGCGCGGTTGCGATAGTACCCGCCGTCCGAGAAAGCAAAGGCGGTGACGCGGATCGCGAGCTTGTCCTTGACGAGCGGCAGGTTGCCCACCGCCTGAATGTTGTAGTTGTCGCTGCCCGAGCCCGAGGTGGACGAATAGCCCGCACCCACCTTGCCTTCCGCACGGTCGAGCCTCGGTGCCACCGGTATGGTGCGCACCGCGCCGCCCATCGACGAATTGCCGAACGCGGTGCCCTGCGGACCGCGCAGCACCTCGACGCGCTCGATGTCGACGAGCTTCAGATCGATGTTCGTGCTGAGGCCGAGGCCCCCCACCGTCGTCGTCGGCGTCTCGCCAAAATAGGTGGCGGTCGTCGGACCGGAGGCGAAGTTCTGGTTGACGAGGGAGGTCTCCATGCCGCGGATCACGATCGACTGGCCGCTCACGGCGCCGTCGACCTGGTTCACGCCCGGAATGCCGCGCAGATAATCCTCCGCGCTCACCAGGCCGCGCCGCTCGATGTCATCGCGCGTCACGACCGCGATGCTGATGGGGATGTCCTGAATGCGCTCCTCGCGCTTGCGGGCCGTGACGATGATTTCCTGCACCTTTGCATCTTTGTCGTCGGCGTTCGCATCGGTGCTCTGCGCAGCCGCCGCGGTGGTACCGTCAGACGAGGAAGAGCTTGCCTGCGCCAGGCGCATGCGTTCCCACAGCGATTTTTTGTCCGCCGCGCCGCTGGACGTCTCACCGGAAACCTGCGACAGCGACTGGGCGGAATCCGCGCTCGGCGAGCCAGCGTCCTCCTTCCGCGTCGGCGTGATGAGGATGGCGCCCGAGGCTTCGTCCATGCGTATGCTGAGCGGCGTTCCCTGCAACAGCTTTGCAACCGCCTCGCGCGCCGACAGATTACCGCTCACGCCGCCGGTCCGGAGGCCTTTGACCTGCTCGTCCTGGTAGACCAGGTCGACATCCGCCTGCTTCGCCAGCGCTTCGAGCGCGGTGATGAGATCGCCCGCCGGCACGTCGATCCGCTGCGTGTCGGCGCGCGCGGCCCCGGCAAGGACAAAAGTGCACGCCAGGGCGATGCAGGTGGTTTTCAAGACGTTGCGCATGTCAGGACTCCCGGTTCGGCTCTCGTCATCAGGCCGTTCGAAGTACCGGGACGAAGCTGATCGAGAAATCCCTGAGTGCGCGCCAGGCGACCGCAACCGCCGCTCAGCCGCTGCTCAGCACGATCTCGCCGCCGACGCGCCGGGTGTGCACCCGGAAGCCGTCTTCCAGCAGACGTACGAAAGCCTCGAACTGCGTGGAGCGGAACTTGCCGCTCACACGGATCGCGCCGACCGCAGGGTCGGCGATGACGATCTTGTGCGTGTTGTAGCGATTGAACTCGGCGATCGCCTCCGAGAGCGGTGCGTCCCGGAAGATCAGGTGCCCGGTTCGCCAGCTCAAGTATCCCTCGACTTCGGGGACGCTCTTTTCCTGCACGAGCACGCCGGCCCTGCTCGCCCGGGCGATGGTGCCGGCGGAAAGCGTGTTGGCGCCCTGCTCCTTGTCGCGCGCAGCCGGCGCTTCATCCTCGATCCGCACCTTGCCCTCAGTAACAAACACGCGCACGTCGTTGCGGTCCCGGCGCACGGAGAACTGCGTGCCTACGGCCACGATGCGCTTGTCGCCGGTCGCCACGACGAAGGGCCGGCTCGGGTCCTTGGCGACATCGAAGAAGGCCTCACCCTGCTGCAGCTCGACGCGCCGCTCGCTTTCCGTGACGGCGAGCCGGATCCTGCTGTCGGTGTTCAAGGTGACTTTCGATCCATCGCTCATGGGCACCGACGCAATCCCGCCCACCGGTGTGTGATAAGTGGAATCGAACGGCCACAAATGCACTGCGACGCCGGCGCCGATGGCCAGGAACAAACCAGCCGCGATCGCCCAGGGATTCAGGAGCCCGGTGCGCGCCCGCTTGCCGGCAGGTTCCTGGGCCGGCGCAAAGAACGGCGCGAGCTGCCACTCCTCCGGCGAAGGCACCGTACCCGCGGGCACGCCAGCGCTCAGCGCTTTGAGCCGCTTCGCCTGCTTCCACGCCGCTTCGAGACGCACGAAGGCCACCACGTGCAGGGTGGATTGCTCGAGCCACGCGTTGAACGCGGCCTCGTCGGCCTCGCTCCACGCGCCGCCGTCGCGCTGCGCCAGCCACTGGCCGGCCCGCTCTTCAATCTGAATGCTGCTTTCCATGTCCCGATCCGCTCGCTGTGGCCTCTTGCGCGCCCGGCGGCTCGCCGCGGGTCTTGCGTCCGAACAAAACATCCGCCAGGAGCCGGGAGCCTTTGACGATGTGGCTCTCCACGGTCTTCTCACTGATGTTCAACCGAGTTGCGGTCTCCCGCTGCGACAGCTCGTCCACGCGCCTGAGCCAGACCACTTCCCGGCATTTAGGCGGCAAGGCGCTGAAGGCGCGCGCCAATTGCATGAGCTCCTGCCGGGCGTTGAGCCGCTGCTCGGGCGAGTTGTCCTCTACCGTGACGTTCAAGGCGTCCAAATCCCCGATGGCCTCCATGGAGACCACGCGGCTGCGGCGCACACGGTCGGCCATCAGATGCCGCGCTGCGGTGAACAAAAATGACTTGGGGTGGCGCGGCAGGCTCTTGCCCGCGGCCTCGTAGACGCGCATGTAGATTTCCTGGCGCAGGTCGTGGATGTCTTCGCGATTGGGCCAGAGGCGAGTGAGGTAGCGCACGAGCGCGGCCTCGTGCGCGAGGATCTCGCGGGCAAACCAGTCGTTCAGCGCCTCGTTCACGGGGCTAAGATACGCCCGCCGCAGCTTGAAATACAGGCGGTTACGGCATGTGCCGGGGTGAGCTGATTATTTTTTCGGCCGACTCAGGGATTTTCCGGTCTCGTTCGTCACGGTGAAATCCGCCGGCATGTTCCGGGTAACAGCCGCGGCTGCGCACGGTCGTACAACGGCCGCCGATCATTGAGAACGGATGCCCGGCCCGCCCCAGGATTCATTCCAGTCGATGCCCTGGTAGGCCTGCAACTCCCAATAGAACTTCGTGCGCGGACGGTCGTAGTTGCCGATCTCGTTCATGCCGAGCGAGTCGTACAGCCGGCCGTTCACCATCGTGTAGCGGACCGTGTTGGTATTGCGGATGTCCTCGAGCGGATTGGCGTCGAGCACGATCAGGTCCGCGAGCTTGCCCGCTTCCAGCGTGCCGATCTGCTTTTCCAAACCGATGGTCTTCGCACCGTTCACCGTTGCGGCCCGCAAGATCCGCTGAGGGCTCATGCCGCCCTCGCCGAAGGCCCACATTTCCCAGTGCATGCTCATTCCCTCGACCTGGCCGTGCGCGCCGACCGTCACCACCCCGCCCGCCTCGTCCACCTTCTTCAACGAGCGCGCCACGGAACGGAAACCGATGTCCCACAGCTCATCGGCCTGATGCAGGCTGATCATTCCCCGGGCGTAAGGTGGCGCATCGACGACGCTGCCGATCGGGCTGTAGTAGCTCAACGTTTTCTGTACGTACGTCTTGATCTTTGGGTCATCCCACGGCCGGGTGGTTTGAAAGAAGTAGTTCTCGGCAAAAACCTCACCATTGGTCACGACCAGTGTGGGCGTCACCGACGTGCCCCCGCGCGCCAGCAGCTGGATCAGGTCGTCATAATAGTTGGCCAGCGGGATGTTGTGCTCGATGCTGACGTGGCCATCGAGAATCATGCTGACATTGTTGTAATAGTGCCCCTCGCCTTCCGGCGTGACCATTACCCGGGCTTCCCGCGCCGCCTTGATCAGCTGCTGGCGCTGGCTGCGCATGGGCTGCATGTAGCTCTTGACGATGATGGTGCCCAGCGCACGACGGCTGGCGATGATGTTGCGGGCGTCCTGGAAACTGCCGATCGGATGAAAGAAATCGAGATGCGTCTCGACGCCGTGGATGATCTCGCCGGTGCTGATCAGGCGCGGGCCGACGGTAACGCCGGCGAGATTCATCTCGCTGCTGGCGTAGCTGGGAATCGCCGTGCCAGCCGGATCGAAATTGGTCGTCACTCCGAACGCCATCGCGGCGTAATGGCCCGGATGTTTCTGGGGCATCAGCAATTCATCTTCGGTGTAGTCCAGGTGGCCGTGCATATCGACTAATCCAGGCATCACGGTCTTGCCGGCCACATCGAAAACTTTAGCCGCCTTGGGGATCTCGACCTGCCCTGCCGGTCCGACCGCTACGATGCGATTGCCTTGCACGACGACCGAGCCGCGCTCGAGGACTTCCTCGCCGCGCATAGTGATGATGCGGCCGTTGACGAATGCGACCGATCCCTGCGGTTTGTCGGCTGCGACTTCGAGGTTGAGGACCGTTTGCCCAATCGTGGGCTTGACGGTCAGCGGCATCCGCTCGGCAAGCGTCGCGCTGAACACGGTTTGTCCCAATGTCCAGCTGAGTCGGCGGGAATCGGCCGACCACGTGATGTTATATCCGCCCTGTTCGGTCAACTTCACGATGGGCACTTCTTCTCCGGCCTTCGTCAGCTGGAGTGGCGTGCCGGTCTCGCGATAGGGAATGAGGTAGTACTGGAGGTCCTTCTTGTAAGTGAGCCAATTCAGATCGCGGCTCAGCCTGAGATCGCTCATCTCACTGCTGACGACGTGCGTTCGCTTGTCGAGGCCATCGAGAGTGACGCTTTCGAGGACGTTGGCGGTGCTCAGAATGCCGAAAAATCCCCTGCTCATGGTTGCGTAGTAGATGCGCCGGCCGTCCGGGGAGAACTGCGGGTGATGGCCATCCGATGCAACGTAGTGAGGCACGCGATCGGCAATCGACATCCAATAGACGCCACCCCGGGCCCGCCAGCCGCCCATCTTTTTGTCTCCGCGCTCCAGCCAGTACACGAGGCGCTTGCCGTCGGGCGAAAAGGACGGCTGGCGGATGATGCCGACGTCTTTGAGCAGCGTCCGAGCCTTCCGGCCTTTGACCGTCATGAGCTCGAGCGCCGCACCGCGCTCGTCGTCCCATGAAATGTAGGCCAGCTGCGATCCGTCGCCGGAGTAACTCGGCTCGAACTCGAATCGTGCGGCCTGGGTGAGGCGCTCGGGCTTGCCATCGGGAACCGCCTTTTGCCACAGATGACCCAAAGCGTTGAACGCCACGGCCCTGCCGTCCGGCGCCCAGGCGATCTGCTGGATGGCACGTACCGTGAAGCGCTCCGGCGCCAGTGGATATTCGAAGCGCGGCGGCACCGTAATGCGATGCTCGGCGGTCGCGCGGAAAGGAATTTCCTCGCGCTCCTGGCTGTCCACGTCGATCCTGTACAGCCGGCCCTTGCTCCAGATCGCCACATGGCGCCCGTCCGGGAACCAGCCGAACTGCGGATAGTAGCTGCCGCCGCGAGGATTCCAGTTGTTCTGCTGGTCGCGCTCCAGGCCGTCGTATACCGGCCGCTGCCGTCCGGACTGCAAGTCGTAGACAAACAATACCGTCTTGTCCTTGACGCGCCGGATGAAGGCGAGGCGCTTATCGTCGCGCGATAACTGCCCGGTAGTGGCGCCGCCGAAGCCGCTCACCACTTCCTCGATGCGGCCATCACTCAGCTGGCGCCGTTTGATTGCAAACGAAGGCTGCAGAGCATTGGTGAAGGCATAGCGCGGCGGCGCAACGCCTTCGGTGTAGTAAAGATACCGGCCGTCGTGGGAGAACTGCGGCTCGTGAATCGGCCTGCCGTCCGGCGTGGCGTCCACCAGCCGCTGGCCGCGGCCGCCATCGAGGTGATAGAGCCAGATTTCGATGTTCTTTCCCGATCGCGGATAGAACTTCACGGTCGCCGCGTACCGGCCCTCGGGGCTCCAGGCCGAGGTGCTCAACATGTTTGTGGTCTCATGTGACACCTGGCGCGCATCGGAGCCATCGACGTTGGCAGTCCACAGGTTGTAGCCGCCGTCGCGGTCGCTGATGTAGAGAATCTTCGATCCGTCCGGACTGAAGCGTGGCTGGATCTCCACGGCCGGGCCGCCGTGGATCAGAGTGGCGTCCCCTCCGCGGGCCGGCAACGAATAGATATCCCCCAGCAGATCGAACACCAGCGTTTTGCCGTCCGGGCTGACGTCGAGGCTCATCCACGTCCCCTCGGTCACCGTGAACCTGGCCTCCGTGTACGGCTGGCCGGTATCAACGACATTCCAGTCGGCGGCTATGGCAGGCAGAGCCAGCAGACACGCTGCCGCGCCTGCGAAACGAACGCAGAAGGTATTCGACATCAGTAATTTCCAGTGCGGCTCAGAAAGTACGGGACAGCGACATGCCGATCGTGCGCGGCTGAATGAGACTGAAGGTGGTGGGCGTGAAGCTCCCGATGCCGCCGCCCGTTATCCCGCGCCGATCCGTCACGTTATCGACGAACAGGTTCACCGTCCATGCGTCGTAGCGCGCGCCGACCTGCACCTGAGTATTGGCGTACGCCGGCAGGTTTTGCCGCACCGGAGTCCGCACGAACGGTCCCATGCGATCGCCGACGTAGCTGACCGAGCCGCCCACGAAGCCCGTGATGCTCGCGGTCAACGGTATGTCCTGGCTCACCATGAGATGACCCGACCATCGACTGCCGAACGGCAGCCGGTCGCCGGCGTGGCCGCCCAGAGTGCTCGAAGGCGGAACCTCCGTGAGTTGTGCATCGCTGTAGGCCACCCATGCTGCCATCGACAATCCAGTCAGTGGCCGCGCCTCGACCGACAACTCCACACCCTGGCTCTTTGCCAGGCCTGCGTTGTCCGTATAGTTGAAGCCTCCCGGCGACTGGAGCGGGCTTTGAATGTCGGTCCACCTGACGTAGTACACCGACGTATCGACGCTCAGCGTGCGTCCGAAGAAATCCCCCTTGAATCCCAGCTCGTAGTTCTGTGTTTTGTCCGGCTCGACGGAGCACGCTACGCCGATCAAGACACATTGCGCGTTCGGCGGCGGATCGGAATCGCCGAATCCGGGGCGATAGCCGGACGCGACACGCGCGTACAGCATAGTCTCAGGGGAGGGCTTGAAGCGCGGCGTGAACTGATAGGTGAACGCATTGGCACGGTAGCGCGTCTGCGCCCCGATGATAGTGACATTGTTGACCAGGGCGCCACTGGTCAGCGAAGGCAGACCCGTCTGGCGAATCTCGCTCTGGCGTCCGCCGAGCTGGACATCGAACCGATCGGTCACGTGGTACGTCAGGTTGGCGAATGCGGCGTACTCCTCGAATTCGCTCGGTTTCGTCAAATCGTACAGCGATCCGGCCACAGCACCCGTGGCGCGGTTGATGGCCGGGAGGAATTGGTGCCACTTCACCTTTTCCTCGGTGTAGTACCCTGCCACCAGCCATTCGAGCCGTCCGACGGAAGAGCCGACGCGAACTTCCTGGCTGAATTTCGTCGTCTTGTAGTCATTGTCGGACCAGGTCGCATCGACACCGAAGCTCGCCAATGCCCGTGCGCCGTACAGCGGTGTTGCGTCCAGCCGCTGATAGAACGAGTTGACGTTGTACCCGGTGAGCGCAACCAGATCGAGCCGGCCCAGCCTGACCGCCAGCGTACCGGTGTAGAACTCCGTCTTGCGATGGTAAATGCCCGTATCGGCCAGCATGCTTTGTTTCAGCTCGCCCAATGCCGGCTCCACGTTGGCTACGCCGTTGGTTTCGAAGTCCTGCTGGAGCGCGCTGAGCTTGAGCGACACGTTCTCAGTCGGACGCCACAGCGTGGACAGCCGGCCGCCGTTGACCTCGCCGCGATTCACGTCCTTCTCGCCGGTCTGGATGTTGTCGATGTAGCCCGGATCGCGGCGCGTGAAGCCGCTCGCCAGAACCGCCCACGTGCTGCCCAAGGGTACGTTCACCGAGCCGCGCACGTTATAACCCACTTTATCGCCGTCCTGAACGCTACTAACCCCCGCCTGCACACGGCCGTTCAAGCTGTCGGTAGAAGGATCGGCAGTAACGAACTTGAGCAGTCCGCTGATACTGTTGGCGCCGTAGAGCGTGCCCTGCGGGCCGCGCAGAATTTCGACCCGCGCCAGGTCGCCCGGATCGATGTCCGGCGCAGAGCCTCCGCCGCCGGCCGAAGTGGACGATCCGTACGCTACGTCATCGATCATGATCGCGACATTAGGATTGGCCACGGAGCCCGAGGTCAGGCCGCGGATGGCGATCACCGGCTCGCCGAAGGGACCCGTGGTGTAGTTCAAACCGGGAACCTTGCTGAAGTAGTCGACCAGCCTGATGTGGTTGGCTTCGACGAGGGACGCACCTGTGATCGCCGTTACCGGGACCGGAATATCCTGCATTCTCTCGGCGCGCTTTTGCGCGGTGACGATGACCTCTTCGATCCTGTTTCCGTCCGAGTCGGATGCCGTCGCCGAACGCGCGTCTTCGTTTGCCGTCAGCGTGGAGCTCGCTGCAGACGATTGCGTTCCCGTCTGCGCCAGTTGCACGGATATGCCTCCATTCGCGCCGGCGGTGGCCTTTGCCGGTGCGAGCCCCTTCGGCGTTATCAACATCGCACCCGTCGAATCGGTGCGCAGGACGAGATCCGTACCCTCGATCAGCCGCTCCGCCGCCTCCTTGCCCGACAGCGTGCCTTTGACGCCCTTCGTGCTGCGTCCCTTCAGCTGCTCGCTGTAGTAGATCAGTTCGATACCGGATTGCTTCGCCAGCGTCTCCAGCGCGACGGTCAGATCTCCGGCCGGAATGTTGATCGGTTTGATGTCATCGGCGTGCGCGGCGCCCGTCAGCGCGAGCAGCAGCAGGCAGGCGGTCGTCAGCTTTGTCATGGCGCTCCCCTTCTCCCGGCCCGGCGGTGGGCCGAACGCTTACCGTGACGATCGGGAAACAAAGTTCCGCTAGTCACTCCGCCGGGTGAGCACGATCCGGTCCGCGTGCGCTTCGGAACGGATGGGGTAGCCCTGCTCGAGCAATCGCACGAAGGCATCGATGTTTGTCGACCGGAAGGTCCCGCCGATGTGAATGGCCGCGAGCGCCGCGTCGTCGACCACGAGCTTGCGCGTGTTGTACCGGTTCAGCTCGGCTGCGGCCTCGGCCAGCGGGGTCTCGCGGAACGTCACGAACCCGGAGCGCCAGCTCAGATATTCCTGCACCTCGGGCACGGGTTTCTCCTGCACCAGCACGCCGTCGTTACCCGTGCGCGCCAATGCGCCCGCGGAAAGCTGGATCGGCGGCTGCTGCTTCACCGCACCGTCTTCGATCCTGACGCGTCCCTCGGTAACGATGACCCGCAGCTGTCCCGCCTGCCGCAGCACGGAGAACGCCGTGCCGACGGCGATGACGCGCCTGTCGCCGGCATGCACGATGAAAGGCCGCTTGAGATCCTGCGCGACTTCGAAGAAGGCTTCGCCGCGTCTGAGATCGACGAGGCGTTCGGTATCGGTCACCCTCACCCGAATCTCGCTGTCGGTGTTGAGCGTGACCTTCGACCCGTCCGCGATGGGGACCGAGGCGAGACCTCCCACGGGCGTCTCGTATGCGGACCTCGCAGGCAGGACATACCAGGCGATGCCCGACGCGAGCGCCAGCAGAATGCCCGCGGCAAGCGCCATGCGGCGTGCGGTATTGGGCAATCGATCTGCGGCAACGCGACCCACGTCGCTCTGAACGCGCGGCGGTACGGACCCGCGCGCGGCGCCGGCGCCGAGGATTTTGACGCGATTCGCCTCCCGCCACGCAGTCTCCAGCCGGATAAAGGCGACTCGATGGCCCGTCGAGGCCTTGAGCCACGCGTCGAGTTGCGCATCGTCTTCGGGCAACCACTTGCCGGAGTCGCGCCTGGCCAGCCACTGCGCGGCAGCCTCATGGTCTTGCGCGCTATTTTCCATGATGGGTCTCATCTCGACCGTCCTTCCAGCCCACGCGTTCGCTGTCTCGTGTGCGCTCGCCGAAGTAAAGATCGGCCAGCAGCTGCATGCCGCGCACGACATGCTTTTCCACCGTCGACTGGGCGATGCCGAGCCGCGCGGCGATCTGCTCCTGCGACAGCCCTTCCACCTTGCGCATCCAGACGACCTCGCGGCAGCGGTCGGGCAACCCGTCGATCATGGCCGACACGCGATGCAGCTGCTGGCGCGCGCTCGTCAGGCGCTCGGGCGAGGCCTCATCTATCAAGACGTTCAGCGCATCCAAATCCTCCAATAGCTCCATGGACACGATGCGGTTGCGGCGCGCGCGGTCGGTGAGCAGATGCCGCGTCGTGGTGAAAAGAAAGGATTTCGGCGCCAGCGGCCGCGACTTGGCGGCGGCTTCGAGCACGCGGATGTAGATCTCGTGCCGCAGGTCCGGCACCTCCTCCGCGTTCGGCCAGGCGCGCGCGATATAGCGGGTCAGCGCCGCCTCGTGGACGCAGATCTCGCGCGCGAACCAATCATCGAGCGTGTCGGCCATCGGCCGCCACAATACATCCGTGCGCCGGCTCTGCACAGCTGCCGGCGGCGCCCGCGGGTGAATTTTTGCACGACAGCGAGTTTATTTCCGGCGGGACTGGCGGAATTCCCGCTGCCAATCGTCCCGGTAATCTTACCCACTCCGCGAGACGGCGCCGGCACGCTCCCGCGTGCATATCCGCGGGCAGCGGCGCTCCTGAACCTGCGCCGCACCGCAAGTATCAATGGTCGGTTCGCATCGTGCCCGGCAGCGCGACGTCGGAGTCGCCGGGCAGCTCCGCGCCCATCAGGTGTTTCAGGAAGTAGTTCTGCGTGACGCGCTGAAAATAAGGCACGTCGGCGATGCCGTGATTGACGTTGGGCATGACCAGCATGTCGAACTGTTTGTTGCCTTTGATCAACGCATCCGCCAGACGCAGCGTATTGGCCGGATGGACATTGTCGTCCATGTCACCGTAGGCCAGCAGCAGCTTGCCCTTGAACCGGCTGACATCCTTGCCCGCGAAGACCTGGGCATAGTCGGTCGAATCCGGCGGGCCGTGGTAAGTCTCGCCCCACATCCGGATATATGCGCGCTGCTCGTGATTGCCTGCGCTGGAGATGCCGACCTTGAACAGCTCGGGATACTCGATCAGGGCGTGAGCCGTGGCAAAACCTCCGCCAGAGGTGCCGAAGATGCCGACACGGTCCATATCCAGCCATGGACGACTTTTCGCCAGCTGGCGCAGCGCCTCGATGTGGTCCTCCAGCATGCCGGCTTTCTCCATATGCCGGTAGGACAGATCTCTGAAAGCCTTCGAACGGAAGGTGCCGCCACGGCCATCGACCTGGAAGACGACGAATCCCAGATCGGCGAGCGCCTGATCGGCGCCAAAGATCGCGCTGCCGCCGAAGGCCACGCCGCCGCCGGCAAAGGTCTTCGGCGCCTTGATCACCTGCGGCCCCGGATAGATGTGATCGACCACCGGATATCGTTTGTCGGGATCGAATCCGGCGGGCTTCAGAAGCAGGCCGTAGAGATCGTAGCGCCCATCCGCCGACTTCACCACGAAAGGCTCCGGCGGTGTGTAAGGAGGCAACGGCGAAGCATCCTCGTCCTCCAGGCGGGCGACGACCGATCCGTCTCTGCGGCGCAGGATCCAGTGTCCAGGCGCCGTCACGGTGCTGAAGTGATCGATCAGGTATGCGCCGTTGGGCGAGATCCGCCGTGTCTGCGCAGTTCCCAAACTAAAGGAATTCATCGCCGCAACGTCATCGGGGAGGATGGCCGGGAAATCATGATCACCGGCGTCCGGCGTCAACAGTTGCAGACCCGTGCCATCGAGATTCACTCGATACAGGTGACGATTGTAGATGTCTTCTCCCCGCTCCCGACCGCTGCCGGACAGGTATATGCAGCCCGTGCGCTCATCGATCCGCTGGACATCGCGCACGAGCCACTCACCTCGAGTAACGGCATTCTTCAGTTTTCCGGTCCTGCCATCGTAGCGGTACAAATGTCCCCAGCCGCTGCGTTCCGAAAACCATATGACATCGCCATTGCGCAGGACGAAGATGCTCGGCGTCCCGGCAAAGAACGCATTGGGGAAATAGGTCGTATCCGCCCGCTCTTCCATCATCAGCCGAGCCGCGCCCGTATCGGGATCGATTTCCACGAGCCGCACGAACGGCTCGGTCGCGGGCGAGTCGACCAGATACAGCTTGCTGCCGTCTGCACTCCACCACAGATAACCCTTCGACAATGTCACCTGCAACGTCGCAGGTACGGCACGATAGCTGACGTCGATTCTTTTGTTTTGCTCTACGTCGTAGATGAAATAAGCGGCCTCTGACGGCTTCTCGCCCACAAGCTCATAGCGGTAGGTATGCAGCTTCGGCCTGAACGAGCCGTCCTCCGGCACATTCTGGACCAAAGCCAGCTCGGACACGTGCCGCTCATCCAGCCGGTAACTGACGAACCGGCGCCCGTCCGGCGACCATAGTGCACCCACTGCCCGCAGGTCGCCCGAGCGGCGGCGGGAGACCTCCGACACACTGGACTCCGGCAGCCGGCCATAGGACCAGCCGCGCACGCCGTCGCTGATGAGCGCACGCTCCTGCCCGCTACTGGTGTCCCTCAGCCATAAGTTGTAGTCGCGTGAGAAGACCGCGTATCGCCGGTTCGGCGCAGGCATGGCTGTGGGATCTTCCCCGGCCTTGCGTTGTTCGTCGCAGGTTTTTGCACTCAGGTCGCAATGCAGGGTTTTCCCGTTCGCCGCGACTTCGTACCGGTCGCGATCCAGGCGGGTCAATCGCGAGATCGGCAGCGAGCGCGCATCGACGGGGATATGGAGAGCCTGCGACAAGCCGGCGGCCATCGATTGATGATCGAACAAAGGTGTCTTCCGGCCCGTGGCGCTTTGAACCAGCAGATAGCGCGTGCCTTCTGCACTCTGGCTTCGATAGTAGAAAGTGTCGCCCACACCGATCCATTGATACTCGATATCGCCATTGCGAATATCGGTTCCGGCCGAACCCCGCAGGAAGCGGTCCGAACGGGCGAAGTCCTCGTTGGTGATTCGAGGTACCGAGGAGCGCTGCGACGGGGATGCGGATGGCTCGGCAATAGCTCCACACGCGACGATCATGCCGATGGGCGCGAGCCCGCCCAGAAGCCTCACGATGTCTTTCATCTGCAGAATTCCCGATGGATTCGATGCTCGGCAACGTGTCAGTGCGGGCTGCTTTCTTTGGAGGTACTTGCCGGCGTCACGACCGGCATCGGCCGGTCCGGATCGAGGCCCGCGGCCGTCTTCTCCTTGCGCACGATCTGGCGCACATCCTCCAGCAATTTCTTCGCGTCGTAGACGATCCCGTCCTTGATCGTCCAGCGCACGCCTCCGATGCGCTCCAGATTTCCCGTTTCATCGTTCAGCCGCAGTGTCCCCGTGCCGTAGAGCACCTTCAGGTTGTGCACCGGGTTCTCGTCCACCACCAGCAGGTCCGCCTTCTTGCCCTCCTCCGCCGTGCCGATGTCGTGGTCGATACCGGACACTTTGGCGCCGATCTGCGTCGCCGCGCGGATGACCTCCAGCGGATGGAATCCCGCCTCCTGCAACAGCTCCATCTCCTGCACTAAGGCGAAGCCGTAGAGTTGATAGCCGTAACCGGCGTCCGTCCCGACGGCCACTTTGCCGCCGCGGTTCTTGTAGTCGTTGAGGAAGCGCATCCACAGCCGGTAATTGTTCTTCCACTCGATCTCATCCTCCGGGGTCCAGTCGAACCAATTGGAGGCGTGGGCGTAACGGCTGGGGCGGAAAAACTTCCAGAGATTCGGCGTGGTGTACTCATCGTGCCATTCCAGCCGCATCGCCCGCTGGACGTCGCGGTTGCCGCTGTAGATGACCAGGGTCGGAGTGATGGCGAAGTCGCGGCTGATGAGCGTGGCGATCGTATCGTTCCAGGTCTTCGATCCCGGCGCAGCCGCCTGCTTCCACAACCGCCCGGCCTGGCCGAAGCGGTCCTGCTCATTGTTATAGATGTAGCTCTTGGGGTAATCCTGGACGATGCGGTCCTCGAACATCGCTTCGGGGAGCCCATACCAATGCTCCATGCCGTTCAAGCCATGAGCCGAGGTCGTCAGCACGTTGGCATGCACGACGTCGAGCTGCTGGTGATGCATCGTGGACTTCAGTCCGAGCTTGCGGGCTTCATCGAGCGCCGCCCACAGAACCTCTTCCGGCGCGCCGAGAAACTTGACGCCATCCGCGCCCATTTTGCCGAGCTCCTGGATCCTCGCGCGCGCCTGTTGCGGCGTCTTGATGCCGCCGAACGGCCAGACTTTATCGGTGGGGTTGTAGTCGAACACCGGGCAGATGAGGAACCGCGGCGCGGTCACCTCGTTGCGATTGCTCATCTCGCGCAGCTTGATGCCCCAGCGCTCGCCGCTCAGGCCAACCGTGCGCACGGTGGTGATGCCGTGAGCGAGCCACAGCTTGAACATGTATTCCAGCGATACGCCTTGCGACCAATCTCCGGCGTGGATGTGCGCATGGCTGTCGATGAGTCCGGGCAGTACCCATTTGCCATTGACATCGATCTCCCGATCGCCGGCGGCGGGACGCGCTTTGGGATCGATCGGCACACCCGGACGCCCGACATTGCGGATCTCGGCGATGCGGTCTTTCTTGATGACGATATCGACCGGCCCGACGGGGGGACTCCCCGTGCCGTCCACCAGAAAAGCCCCGCGCAAAATCAGCCTTCCATACTGCCCATCACCTTCCGCGCGCGGCGGGATGACTTCTTTCTCGAACGCGGCTTCGGTCTGCGCAGCCGCACCGTCGAACCGGCACAACACTACTGCCGCAAGAGCAGCGCATCTCAGCAATCGCATGAGTCGCTCCAAACGTGGATTCTGGACATCAGAAACGATAACGCATCTGCACACCAATGGTGCGTGGAGTGATTACCGTAAGGTTCGCCTCGCTGCCGGTCCGGTAGACGCCGGTCAAGGCAAACTCATTAGTAATGTTCTGCGCGAAGATGTCCAGCGACATTCCCTCCGCCAGGCGGGCGCCGCCGCGCAGGTTTACCGTGGTGTAGGCGCCCATCCTGGGCGGCGCTGCCGTCGTTTCGGCGAAGTAGCCGCCGACGTAGGTCGCGTCCACGCGCACGAAAGCTTCGCGGCTCAGCAGCGCGAAGTCGTATTGCAGGCCGAGTCCGGCATTGTATTTCGGCGATCCGGGGATGCGGTCCCCGTCATTGCCGACGGACGGAATGTCCGAAGTCAGCTCGGCGTTGACGTACGAGGCCGCGTAGTTCAGCCGCAACGCGCTCGACAGCGCGATATTGCCCTCGACCTCGAGGCCCGATGATTCGGCGGTGCCCGCGTTCAACGTCACGAACAAAGCACAGGGCAGGCGGATGCTCAGCGGGATATCGACCCAATCGATGTTGAAAGCGGCGACGTTGAGCTGCAGCCGGCCATTCATCAGCGTGAGCTTCGACCCGATCTCCCAGTTATCCGTCGTGTCGGAATCGATCTGCTTCGGGATGGGAAGGTTGGTGCCGTCGCCTATACCGTCGCCGTTCTGATCGCAAACGGAAGGCAGCGTGTCGTGAGGCTGGCCCAGGCGGAACCCTTGCGAGAACTGCGCGTAGAACAGCTTGTTCTCGTCGTACTTGTACGACAGGTTCACCTTGCCGATGGTCCCGCTGCCATTGTTACGGGTCGCGATCGGCCCGGTATTGGTGCCGAGCAGGCCCGAGCTCTCGGTAGACGACGATTGTTTGTACTCGAAGTATCGCGCGCCGAGGGTGGCGGTCAGCTTGTGAGTCAGGTCGAAATAGACCTCGCCGAACAACGCCTGCTCGCGCGTGCTGGTCGAGGAATGATGATCGAGCCAGGCTGCGCCGCCGAGCGGATCCGCCGCTGGATCGCCGATCCACGGCAGTGTGGAGCGTTCGGTGCGGTTGTCGGCGTCGCGGAAATACGCACCGCCGAGCCACTGGAATCGGCTGGAAGTGTGCGAGAACAGCCTCACCTCCTGACTGAACGCATCGACGTTGGTCGAGGGGAAATTCTGAATGAGCGGCAGATCCTCACCGCCAAAGAAGGGGCCGAGCACCCGTCCCACGTCCCAGTTCAGAAACGCATCGGATTTCGCCCAGGACGTCGAGGACACCAGCGACATCTTGGAACCCTCATACTCGACCTCCATGCTGGTCAGCGAGATCTCCGCGCCCGTACCCAGGTTGGCTCCCCACTTGGCTTGCTCGAATCTGCCGCGCGAGGCACTCATCTCCGGAATGCCTTCCACGTCGCGATCCTGGCTCAAGTATCCGAAGGTGACATGGAGCGAGTCGAGCGGAGCCCAGAGGGCGCTCACCCGGTACCCGGTATAGGTGGTGCGGCCGATCTTGCGATCGAAAACCGGTCCGCCGTAGAGCGCAACGGCGGCGAGCTTCGTCGGGTCCGAGGCGGCGACATTGTCGAAGAATCCGCCGTTCTCGTATTCATAGCCGACCACGCGCAGCGCGAGCTTGTTTGCCACCAAGGGCAGATTCAGGACCGCCTGGATATCGTGGTTGGCGTCATCGGTGTTGTCAGTCACCGAGTATCCGGCCTCCACATTGCCCTCGAACGCATCGAGCTTCGGCGCGGCCGGGATGATTCTCAGCGCCCCACTCATCGAGCCACTGCCGTACAGGGTGCCCTGCGGACCGCGCAGCAGCTCCACCCGCTCGACGTCGGCCAGCTTGAAATCCGGCGCGCCGCCGAACGTGAGATCCGTGACCGGCGTGTCGCCGAGATAGAAACTGACGAGCGGATTGGAGGCGGAATTGCCGGCCGTGTTGATCGTGATGCCGCGAACGATCACGTTGTTGAACGCGATGCCCGTCTTCACGAACGAGATGCTCGGCATGCTCGGCAGATAGTCCTCCAGACCGACGTACCCCTTGAGCTTGATATCGGCGCTCGAGATGGCCGTGATGCTCGTGGGAGTATCGTTGACAGAGATCGCCCCGCGCTTTTGGGCGGTCACGGTAATTTCCTCGATGCGGCTCTCGCCTCCTTCGACCGACTTCTGCGGCTGCTGCGTTTCCTGGCCGGAGACTGCGCCGGCGCCGACGGACGACATCATGTCGACACGCGCCATGCGCAGCCCATCCCTCGAGCGCTCGGTCCGCGCGGTGGGCTTCTTCGCCGTGGCGGCGGTGATCGTCACGGTGCGCGCGTTCAGGAATTCGAACGACAATCCCGTGCCTTCGAGAACACGCGCCAGCGCCTCCTCGGGCGACAGCCCTGCCGGTGCGCCGTTGGACACGCGCCCGCGGACGATCTCGGCTCCATAGATGATCTGCAATCCGCTTTGCCGGGCCAGCGCCGTGAGCGCATCAGCCACCGGCTGAGCGGCGATCTGCGCCTGCGGGGCCGTCGATGTGCTCTCGCGATCCTCCGCGACGCAGGCCATGGACGAACCCAGCAGCGTGAACACCAGAAAATATCGAGCCCGATTCATTTTTGATCCGCTCCCCGCAGTAGTGAGTTGCACGCGATCCCACTACCTAAGAGGCCCGACCGACCATTCGTATACTGATTATCGATGGGCGCTTTCTATTGCAGTACCCGCCCTCCACGGACGCGGATCACCTGACCGGCTTGCTCGACTTCGCCGAAGCGCCGCAGGAATGCGACGAACGATTCGGTATCGTAAGCGCTGAACACGCCGCTCACCCGATAGTCGCGCAGCGCGGGATCTTCGATCTCTATCGGCACGCCGTACCGGCTGAACTCCTCCGCCACGTCCGCCAGCCGCTGTTCCGAGAAAATCAGCTCCCGGCGCAGCCACGCGGTCGCAGCGCGCGCATCCACGGCCTCCGCCCGCGGTTTGGCCCCGCCCGGATCCAGACGCAGCCGCTGCCCGGCCGCCAGCTGCAGCGAAGTGGCTGGAGGGCCCGCACCGTCCATCCGGGCATCCGTCCTCGTACGCTCACGCTCGAAAACCGCGACCCTGCCCTCGACCACGGTGACCGTCACCAGGTCGCGTGCCGAGCGCTTCACGACGTCGAACTGAGTGCCGATGGCGACGACCTCGGCTCCGCCGGCACGCACGATGAAAGGCCGGGCGCTTTGATGCGCGACATTGAACATCGCCTGTCCGTGCTCCAGCTCGATGAGGCGCTGAACCCGCGAATACCGCACGCTCACGCGCGTATCCGCGTTCATGTGCACCACGCTGCCATCTTGCAATTGCACCGTACGCTGCTCGCCACGCGGTACTTCGAGCACGCGCGGCAAGCCCGCCAGGCCGGGCGGCGAGACGCTCCAATAGACGCCGCCGGCGACCAGCAATGCCAGACCTGCAGCCGCCGCAACCCGCCTGATTTGCCGGCTCGCTCCGCGCCGAGCAGTCCCATTGGATATGCCATCCTCCGCGCGCGGCGAGTGCAGCTGCACCACGTTGCCGTCTCTTCGCAGCCATTGGCGCGCCCGCTCGAACAAACTTCGACGGTCCTCGTCCAGCCCTTTGACCGCGGCCGGCAAGTGGCGCGCGACCGCCGCCGCCGCCAGATACTCACGCACATGCGCGGGAGAGGTCTGCAGCCAGGCCATGAACTGCGCGCTCTCGGCTGGTGAGAGATCGCCGTCGCGGCGGCGCGCATACCACTCACCGGCCTGCTCGGCGATCAGGGTCTGAAGCGGCTCATCCATGGCATTCATGTCCGGGCTCCTTTGTGATGGGCTGGCCGGCGCAGCAGGCGCTTTCGGCAGTGGCTGATCGCCTGGGCGAGATATTTCTGCACCATCGGCTTCGAGACGCCCAGGCGCTCGGCAATCTCGCGATACGAAAGATCTTCCTCGTAAGCCATGACTACCGCGGCCCGACACGGCGGCGGCAAGTCGCGCAATGCCTCACCTAAAAGCGGCGCCAAAGCGTCCTGATCGATCTCGCGCTGCACGCCGGGCTCGGTCGACAGGATGGAAGTGACCAAAGGGTCCGAGAGGTCGATGCGCTGGGACTGCCGGCGCTCGGCCACCGAATGCTCCTCCAGCAGATGTCGCGCGATGGTGAACAGATAAGCTTCCGGGTCCTGGATGGTGCGCTGCCGTCCGGCGTTGAGCAGGCGCGAGTACACCTCCTGGGTGAGATCCAGCGCCTCCGATGCCAGGCCCGGCCTCAGCCGCCGCCGGAAAAAAGCCTGGACGGCAGCGCTCTTCTCGGTGAAGAGCTGCTCGATCCGCCAAGGTTTTCGGTCGGTCATAGCCCGCGCGGCCGTGAGTACAGGGGCCCGGCCGTTCGACGGCCAGGGTTCGTCCTAGGATAAGAGGGAAAAATCGGCGATTCGTATACCGTTATTTTTCCGCGCCGCGACGCGCCGCGCTGCTCGAGCTAAGACCGGGTGACAACGGCAGAGTCATGCCAGACACATCCTGATCGGCATTTGTAAGCACGTCGGGCGGGACGGCGTCGAATGCTGCCATCGCTGCGGCAGCAGCAAACGCCAGCATCCACTGGCATTGTGCAAGCTCGCTTCAGTACGGCTTTTGGCGTCGCAGCAATCAGAAGCTGTAGTCGAGCTGGACTCCGATGGTGCGCGGGCGCAGCCGGTAGCCGAAGTACGGGCCGTAGTCGAGATTGCCGTGGAAGGTGAAGGCGTCTTCGTTTGTCAGGTTGCGCACATAGAGGTCCAAATTGAGCTTATCGAGCGTGATCCGCGCGGTGGCGTCCAGCTTGATGTAGTCGCCCGAGCGGGTGTTGGCCAACTGGCGCAGGTCGCCGTAGAACTCCCCGACATGCGTGGCATCGGCGCGCACGAAAGCCGGATGGCCCGCGACCGCGAAGCCATATTGCAAACCGAGGTTCGCGTTGAATTTCGGCGAGCCCGGCAACCGGTCGTCGGCAAAGGCGCCGATGCCGGGCGCATCCTTGGTGAGTCGCGCATCGATCCAGGACGTGCCGAAGTCCGCGCGCACCGCCTCGGTGATCCGGTAACTCGCCTGGAACTCGACGCCCTCGGACCGCGCGGCGCCTGCATTCGCGGTGAAGCCGTACGGGCAGATACCCGTGGAGAACTGGATCGGAATCCCGGTCCAGTCCATGCGAAACACCGCCGTGTCGATCACCAGTCGACGGTCCAGGACCGCCAGCTTCGCACCGATCTCATAGCTGTCCACGCTGTCGGAGTTCACTCGGCGCGTGGAATCGACCGTGACTCTTGAGCCATCGACGAAGCCATCGTTGTCCGTATCGCATATCGAGGCCGGCACACCGGCCTGCGGCTGGCCGAGACGGAACCCTTGGGCCCAGCCGGCATACAGCAGCGCATTTTCCATCGGCTTGTAACTGAGATTCGCGCGGAAGTTCACGTCCGACGCATCGCTGTCGATAATCGTGATCGACGAGCCGCCGACCAGCGGACCGTTTTGCTCGGTGCGGCTGGAACGGTCGTACTGGTACGCCCGCGCGCCCCCGGTGAGCATCCAGCCCGACAGGAATTTCCACGACACCTCGCCGAATGCGGCCTTTTGCTTGAGATCCCTCCATTCGTCGATCGTGGCGATCAGGGTCTGCCCATACGGATTGGAGGCCGGCGAGCCGTACCAGACATAGTCCAGATAGCGGTTGTTATCGGGCGTGTCCGTATAGTTCAAGCCGACGAGGAAGTTCCAGGACCCGGAGAACTTCGTGGCCAGACGAACTTCACCCACTTGCGATCGGTACGGGCTCGGACCCGCGAGCGAGATGGGCGTGACGAGGGTCGGGATATAGCTCCACGGCCAAGCCTGTTCCGAGCCGCCGTCGAGGTGCGAATAGCTGGCGAGCAGGTCGCTCCAGCCGAGGTCGTATTCGAGCACGGCATCGACGATATCGAGCTTCGATTCGGCAAACCCACGCACGCGTCCATCGATGGTCTGCGCAGGCGGCACTCTCATGATCGTTTGTTCGTAGGTGTTGCTCGTGGCCTGCCCGAAGCCATCGCTCACGCCCTTCTGCGTGATGTAGCTGACTGTGAGTTTCAAAGTGTCGGTCGGCTGGTACAGAGCGGCAAGGCGGCCGCCCGTCACCGAATAGCCGCCAACTTCCTGCTCGTCCGTCGCGAATGCCTGCGCCCCGAACTGAGCGACGAGCGCCTGGAACGCCGCATCGGAGCCCGCGCGGTTGCGATAGAAGCCGCTGTCGTCGAAGCGATAGGCGGTACCGCGCAACGCCAGCTTCCCTTCGATCAGCGGAATGTTGGCGACGCCTTGGAACATGTAGTTCTCACCGCCCGTACCGGATGTCGACGAATAGCCCGCGCCGACCTTGCCTTCGAAACGATCGAGCTTCGGCGCCACCGGAATCGTGCGCACCGCGCCGCCCATTGATGAGCTGCCGAAGGCGGTGCCCTGTGGTCCACGCAGCACTTCGACGCGCTGGATGTCGACCAACTTCAGATCGACGTTCGAACCGCCGATGCCATAAGAGCCCGTCGTCGGCGTCTCGCCGAAGTACGTTGCGACGGTGGCGCCGGTGAAGAAGTTTTGATTCACCAGCGTCGTCTCCATGCCGCGGATCACGATGGCTTGGCCGAACGCTGCGCTCTCCACCTGGTTGACGCCTGGAATTCCGCGCAGATAGTCCTCGGAGTTGACGAGCCCGCGCCGGCTGATGTCCTCCGCGGTCACGACCGCCATGCTGATCGGCACGTCCTGCACGTTCTCGGCACGCTTCGTGGCCGTAACGATAACTTCCCCGATCTTGGATTCCGCGCCTGCGGCGCCGCCCTCTTCGGACTGCTGTGCGCCCTGGCCTGCCGCAGCCGATGCGCTCTGGCGAGCCGGCGGGCTGCTGTCGGCCTGCGCCACCTGCATCGCCATCGCTCCGGAGCTGTCGACCTGAGCGCGCTCGGCCGCGGCGGAGGTGATCCGCACGGTGCGCTCGTTGATGAACTCGAATTTCAGGCCCGTATTGGCCAGCAGCTGCTTGAGGGCCTGCTGCGGCGTGAGCCGGCCGTACAGCCGCGGCGCGACGAGCCCGTCGGTGGAAACATCCTCGTCCCGCTGAATGACCTGCAATCCCGCCTGTTTGGAGAAGGCGTTGAGGGCATCGGCCAGCGGCTGCTGGTCGATCTCGAAGGTGAGCGGCGCCGGGGGCTTGCCTTGTGCCGGTGCAGCAGAAGCGAGCACGAGGCCTGCGGTCATCAATGCGATCCGGACGATTCTCATGTCAATCTCCCCTGGTCCCGCCTGCCGGGAATTCGAGTGCATTCACCATCAAGGTGAGACCGGGGCTTCGAATGTAGATTTTTTCGCTTTCGATATCTATGAAGTACTCTGAGCCGCCACCTATATAAGTAGGAGGCCTACGGTTCGACGCAATGATCGGCATGCATCCCAAAGGATCCAGCGCGGAAACGGCGGCGGTGCCCGCGGCGGGCAGGTCCGCGCCGAAAATGCCGGCGTTCGAGCAATACACTCCGAGGCTGCATCAGTACCTGGGCCGGCTGCTGCGCGATCCGCGGGAGATTCCCGACATCGTGCAGGAGACGTTCAAGCGCTTCCTGAGCCGGGCGGACCGGCCGGAGATCGTCAAGGATCCCCTCGCCTTCCTGCTGGGCATGGCGCGCAACGTCGCGCGTGAGCTGTTCCACGAGGAGCAGCGCCGCGTGATCGCCTTCGACAGCGAATTCCTCGAGCGGCACGGCGACCAGCTCGATCAGACCTCGACGGAAGATTCGGCCGAGGAGCTGGCCATCCAGGCCGACCTCGCCCGCGCGCTCAAGCGGCTGCCGGAGGCGCACCTGGCCGTGCTGATGCTCGTGGAATATGAGAGCCGCTCGTACGAGGAGACCGCCCGCATCACGGGCTTCACCCGCAGCACGGTGGCGACCTACCTGATGCAGGCGCGCGCGAGGTTGCGCAGCCTTCTCGAGGACGACGCAGGCAACCGGAACGCTTCGAAATGAACGTGCAACAGCAGATAGACCGGCTGATTACGCAACGGGCCGCTGAATGGTTCGAAACGCTGAAGAACGCGCGCACGGAGGAATATCCGCAGTTCGTGCGCTGGATTGGCGAGTCGCCGCGGCACATGGCCGAGTTCATGGCGGTCCTGGCCATGCACCGGGCCCTGCCGGGCGCATTTGCGCGCGCCGGGATCGATCGCGAAGCATTGCTCAAACGGATTTCCTCGAATGTGAGTCCGCTGACACAGGCCGGTGAGGCGGCCAGCGGACGCAGTCGGGTCCGGCGTTTGTCCTGGGGAAAGGTTGCCGCGGCAGCGGCGGTCGTGGCCGCAGTGGGCGTTGCGTCATGGCTCGGCCTGGACCCCGCTGGACAAGAGTACTCGACCGCCATCGGCGAGCAGCGCACGGTCACGCTCGCCGATAGCTCGGTGATTTATCTGAACGCACAGTCGAAGGCGCGCGTGGAGTTCGGCTCAGGCTCGCGCGACATCAAGCTCGTGCAGGGCGAAGCTTTGTTCCAGGTGGCGCGCGATCCGCAACGTCCGTTCCGCGTGCACACCCGCGATGCCGTCGTGCGGGCGCTGGGAACGCGCTTCAACGTGGATGCACGGCAGACGCGGACGGTTGTTTCGGTGCTGGAAGGCAAGGTCGAGGTCTCCACCGGCCTGGCGTCGGGAGCCGGCGCGCGGCAGCCTTTGAGTGCCGGCGAGGCGGCAGAGGTATCGCGGGAGGGGAAATTGCAGCACCATGTGGCGGCCAACGTGGATGGCGCGGCGGCGTGGCGTCAGCGACAGCTCGTGTTCGCCAAAACATCCCTCGAAGACGTCGCCGCCGACTTCAATCGTTTCCACCGCACGGGCCGCATGATATTGGAAGACATCAAGCCCGGCTCGCATCACTACACCGGCACCTTCGACGCCGACGACGTGGCTTCGTTCGCGATACTGCTCTCGCGCGAGAACGACTTGACGGTGGAGGAGCGGGACGGGGACTACATCATCCGGCGCAGGTAGCGCGCACAACGCTGCGCAAGGCCGCCCGAAGTCCCCTGCGGCCACTATCCCTTTGAAATGTCTGCAATATCGGCGCCCCGAGCGCGGCCCATCAGCGGCTGCAGGGGGGAACTTCATTTTGTATGATCGCGTTGAAGGGCCGGGCGCAGCATGATCGAGCACGGCCTGGCACGACAATCACCGGAATGTCGCCTCGCGCCATGGGCAGGGTGCCATCGACAGCCCCGGAATGGAGCCGGCAATGCCCGTCCACGATAATGTCCTGGAACTGATCGGCAACACCCCGATGGTCAAGGCTCAGCGCCTGCATACGGGACGCTGCGAGCTGTTCCTCAAGCTGGAATGCAACAATCCCGGCGGGTCGATCAAGGATCGCATCGGCCTGAGCATGATCGAGGCGGCCGAGCGCGCCGGGCGGCTGAAGCCGGGCGCGACGCTGGTCGAAGGCACCGCGGGCAACACGGGCATCGGGCTCGCGCTGGTCGCGCAGCAGAAGGGCTATCGGCTGATCCTCGTCGTGCCCGACAAGATGAGCCGTGAAAAAATCTTCAACCTCAAGGCGATGGGCGCCGAAGTGGTGCTGACCCGCTCGGACGTCGCCAAGGGCCATCCGGACTATTACCAGGATCTCGCCGCCCGCCTCGCCTCGGAGATCCCGGGCGGCTACTTCGTCAATCAGTTCGGGAATCCGGACAATCCGCTGGCGCACGAGCAGACCACCGGCCCCGAAATCCTCGACCAGATGGCGGGCCGCGTCGATGCGATCGTGTTCGGCTGCGGTTCCTCGGGCACGATGACGGGCCTGTCGCGCTACTTCGCCAGACATTCCCCGCAGACCGAGCTGGTCCTGGCCGATCCGGTCGGCTCCATCCTGGCGCAATACATCAACGAAGGGGTGCTCTCCACCAAATCCTCCAGCTGGATGGTCGAGGGAATCGGCGAGGATTTCCTGCCGCCGATCAGCGACTTCTCCCGCGTGAAGCGGGCCTATGCCATCAGCGATAAAGAAAGCTTCCTGGCCGCCCGGGAGCTGCTGGCGAAAGAAGGCATCCTCGGCGGTTCCTCCACCGGCACGCTGCTGGCTGCGGCATTGAAGTACTGCCACGAACAGACGGAACCCAAACGCGTGGTCACGCTGGTGTGCGATACGGGCAACAAATACCTGTCGAAGATGTACAACGACTATTGGATGCTCGACAACGGCTTCCTCGAGCGCGAGCGCCACGGGGACCTGCGCGATCTCATCATGCGTCCGTATGCGCAACATGCGACCGTGGTGGTCTCGCCGGCGGATCTGCTCGTGACCGCCTACAACCGCATGAAGCTCTATGACGTCTCGCAGCTTCCGGTGATGGAAGGCGATGCCATCGTCGGCTTCCTCGACGAGTCCGATGTGCTGATCCACGTATACGGCGATGAAGCGAGATTCCGCGATCCGGTGTCGACGGCCATGGTCCGCCGCCTCGAAAAGCTCGACGTGAGGTCGAAGATCCAGGCGCTGCTGCCCGTGTTCGACGCCGGCCACGTGGCGATCGTGATGGACGGGGAGAAATTCCTCGGCCTCATCACCCGGATCGACCTGCTCAACTACCTGCGGCGGCGGGCCGGCTGATGAAGAAGAAAGGAGATCGGCGCGGCCCCGGCCTGGCGACGCGCGCAATTCACGCCGGCCAGGAGCCCGATCCGTCGACCGGCGCGATCATGATGCCGATCTACGCGACCTCGACGTATGTCCAGGCGAGCCCCGGCAAGCACAAAGGCTACGAGTATTCGCGCTCGCAGAATCCCACGCGCATGGCCTACGAGCGCTGCGTGGCGGACCTGGAAGGGGGCGCGCGCGGCTACGCGTTCGCCTCCGGGCTGGCGGCGGCGAGCACCGTGCTCGACCTGCTCGATTCCGGCAGCCACGTCATCGCCATGGACGATCTCTATGGCGGCAGCTATCGTCTGTTCGAACGCGTGCGCCGCCGTTCCGCGGGCCTGCACTTCACCTTCGTCGATCTCAACGACTTGTCGGCGGTGCGGGCGGCCCTGAGGCCGGACACGCGCATGATCTGGGCGGAGACGCCCACCAATCCCATGCTCAAGCTGGTCGACCTCGCGCGGATCGGCGCGCTGGCGCGCAAGCGCGGACTGATCTTCGTCGTGGACAACACCTTCTGCTCCCCGATGCTGCAGCGGCCGCTGGAGCACGGCGCGCATCTGGTGCTGCATTCGGCCACCAAGTACCTCAACGGACATTCGGACATCATCGGCGGCATGGTCGTCGCCGGCGACGATGCGGCGCTCGCCGAACAGCTCGCCTTCCTGCACAATTCGGTCGGCGCCATCGCCGGACCGTTCGATGCCTTCCTCGCGTTGCGGGGACTGAAGACCTTGCATCTGCGCATGCAAGCCCACTGCCGCAATGCCGCCGCGCTCGCGCAGTGGCTCGAGAAGCACCCGGCCGTGGAGCGCGTGATCTATCCCGGCCTGAAATCGCATCCGCAGCGCGCCCTTGCCCGGCGCCAGATGGACGACTTCGGCGGCATCGTCACGATCGTCGTCCGCGGCGGCCTGGCCAGGAGCCGCCGGATGCTGGAGCGCTGCAGGCTGTTTTCGCTCGCCGAGTCGCTCGGTGGCGTCGAAAGCCTCATCGAGCATCCGGCGATCATGACGCACTCCTCGCTCCCGCCGGCACACCGCAAGCGCCTGGGTATCGTCAGCGGCCTCGTGCGCCTTTCGGTCGGCGTCGAAGATGTGAAGGACCTGCGGGACGAGCTGGAGTACGCGCTGTCTTGACGCCGGTCAGCGCTGCACGCTGAAACCGACCAGCACCGAGCGGCCCGCCGCCGGCTCGAAGTAGCGCGCGTTGCCCTCGTTGACGATGACCGAGCCCGCATAGCGGCGATCGAAGAGATTGTCGACGCGGGCGAACGCCGAGAGATTCCACTTGCCGCGGTCCATTGCATAGCTGGCGCTGAGGGCGGCGGTCGCGAAACTGCCGGCGGCGTCTGAATTGAGATCGTTGACGAACACCCGGCCGAGATATGACCCCTCACCGCGCAACCGCCATCGCTGCCCCGGCGCCCAGCTCACCGTTGCGAACACCGCGTCGCGCGCGATGCCCGGAATCCTGTTGCCGGCCGGGATGATCTGGTTCGGGGAGACACAGGGTGTGGCCGCGCAGTTGGCGAAGCTGTCGCTGTACACGGCATCGAGCAGCGTATAGCTCAGTTGCGCCCGCCATTGATCATTGAGCGCAGCAGACCAGACCAGCTCGACGCCTCTGCGCCGCGTCGATCCGGCGTTCTGGAAAGTGGAGCGGCCACCGACATTGGTCTGCGTGACGATTTCATGATCGGTGCGCGCCTGGAACAGCGCCAGGTTCAGGTCGCCGAGCGGAGTGGAGCGCAGTTTGACGCCGATTTCGCCATTGTCGCTGCGCGCCGGGCGCAGCGCGAGATTCAGTCCGGTTTGTCCGTCGGATCGATAAGCCAGCTCGTTGAGCGTCGGAGTTTCGAAACCTTTGCCCGCAGTTGCGTAGAGATGCCAGCGCTCGCCGGCCTTGTACAGGAGTCCCGCCACGGGCAATGTCGCGGCGTAGTGCGCAGTGCCGCTGTCGTCGCGGTTGACGCCAACGATGTAATGATCCGCGGATTCGAAATCGATGCGCGCGTAACGAACGCCCAGGTTGGCGATCCAGCGCGACGCGAGCTCCAAAGAGGCCTGCAGATACTGATCGAAACTCTCGACGTCGTTGCCCTCATCACGACGCAAGTTGCCCTTGACGCCTAGGCTTGCGCCCACGAAGTTCTGATAACCGCGCCGGGTCTCATCCAGCGTGTCGTAACTCACGCCCAGGACCCAGGTCACCGGACGATTCAGCAGCTCGAAACCCGAGGCCCAGCGCGCGTCGAAGCCTGCGTAGTCGCGATCGAGCGAGATGACGCCGCCGGGATGCAGCGCGTTGGCCTGCGGTCCGGTCGGAATCGCCTGGAACTGCTCGATGCTGCGGGCACCGTAGTAACCCATCACTTGCAGTGAATTGCGATCGTCGAACCTGTGCTCGTAAGTCACTCCGCCTTGAGTCTGCTCGACGCTCTTGCGCGTGTTGAACTGCAGGGCCACCGGGTCGACGCCGCGAGGATCGGCTTCGAACTGCGCACGAGTGAGTCCGAGCGGATCCTGGGCTTGCGGTAGATCCAGGTAGTTCAGCACGAACGTCAGTTTGTCCGCATCGCCCGGATGCCAGGACACTTTGACGTTGCCGACGCTGCGTTGCGCGTCGCTGTGGTCGCGATAGCCCTCAGTCCGGAAATGGCTGACGCTGGCGACGTAACCGAAGGAATCTCCGCCGCCGCGGACTTTCAGCGCGGGCCGCAGAACGCCGTCGCTGCCCGCCGCGAGCCCGGCGCTGGAAGTGAGTGGTCCCCGCCCCTCTTCGGTGAAAATCTGGATGACCCCGCCGGACGAATTGCCGTACAGCGCGGAGAACGGGCCTCTCAGGATTTCGATGCTCGAGACCGAGCCGAGGTCCACATTCGATATCTGCCCCTGCCCGTCCGGCAAGGTCGCTGGAATGCCGTCGACGTACGCGCGCACGCCGCGGATGCCGAAAGTCGATCGCGCTCCGAACCCGCGCACCGACAGCTGCAGGTCTTGCGCGAAGTTCTGCCGATCGCGGGCCAGCAAACCGGGCACGCCGGTCACGCTCTCGGAAAGATTGACCTGCAGCCGCGCGTCCCGCACCTGCTCGCCGCTGATACGATCGATCGAGGCAGGGATATCGAACGCAGGCGTGGCGATACGGGTGGCGGTGACTACGATGGAGTCGGCGGTGCTATCAGTCCGCCGGCCACGGGTAGCCGCCGATTCCCCGGCACTTTGCGCGGCCGGAACGGTGGGATGCGGTTGATCGGCGGACACATTTGCGGCGCACGCGGTGAGCACCGCAACCGCTGCCCCGCGGATGAAAGGGAAAGACATTCACACCCTCTGCGTCTTGGACCGGCCGTACGCAGAGGAAGACACGCAGCCGCGCCGCGAGGTTCCATGGGCGCACCATCCCTTCCCGTACGATCCGGATGCGCCCATCTTTTATCACGGTCAGTAGATCCCGCCAATCCGCCGCATGCCGAAGACCGCCTGCACGCCGTGCATGAAGGCGATCGGCCAGACCGAGATATGCACTTCGTTGGGAATGGGCTCGGCCATGATCGTCAGCCCGGGAATTGCGGCGTTCTTCAGCAAAGCCACCATGCGGAAGAAGTCGGCGGTCAACGAAGCGCCGACCTGAGAGGCAAGGTAGTACGTGGGCTGATAGTCCTCCTCCGTACCGACCGACATGTAGAGCTTGGTGTCCTGCAGCGTCGGGCTTGAAGAGATGAACCGGCGCACCATTCGGAAACCGAAATCGTCGTCCTTGTGGTTGAACCATCCCGGCGAGCTGACGACGTAGTTGCGAAACAGCTCGGGCCGCGTACACAGCGTGAACAGTCCCAACAGCCCTCCGCCGGAATGTCCAAAGTACGTGCGGTGTCCGGGAAGCGTCGCATAAGTCTTGTCGATGAACGGAACGAGCTCCTCCGCCATGAAATCACGGAAATCACCGGCCCCGCCCCAGGTCTTGCTGCCTTCCTCGGGAAGCAGCAGACCTTCCAGCGAGGCGTAAAGCGCCTTGGTTGCCTGTCTGTCCGGCATCGGCTGATCCGGCAGAGTATTGTCGCGCGAGCGCAGCAGCAATCCGGCATATGGCAAGTCACTCGGATAGCCGATGCCCACCAGAATGAACGAGGGGAACGGATGCAGTCCGAAAACCTGCATCAGGCGCGAATGTTCCTTGAATAAATCGAAGACCTCGTTGGCATCGGTAACGTAGACCACCGGCAGAGGCGCAGTGTCCCCGCGCCTGCGAGGTGGCAGCGCGACCTGGATCTTGAACGTCTGAGCCACGTGCTTGGAGCGGATCAGATGGGTCTTGACCGGCGGGTAATACCACTGGCCTTCCTTTGTTTCCGATTGATTCTGTGCGGGCGCCTTCGCCTTGCTCACGGCAGCTTCGAGAAGCGAAGCAGGTCCAGCCGCCGCAACACCGGCAACAGCGGTCTGCGCAAGAAACTCGCGACGAGTCGACATCATGTTCTCCTTGGGGTCGGCGGCCGTCGGCGCGGATTCGCGCCCCGCACCGGACGGTTAGAAGGTGTAACCGAGCTGTACGCCGATCGTGCGCGGACGCAGCCGGTAGCCAAAGAACGGCGTGCTGACCGAGGATCCACGCCACGTGAAGGTATCTTCGTCAGTGAGATTGCGCACGAAGAGCTCCGTGTTGAGATTGCCGAACGCAACTCCGATGCGCGCGTCGACCTTGATGTAGTCACCCGCCTTCATGACCGGCGTCTGCAGAAAATCTCCGTAAAACGATCCCGTGTAGAAGGAATCGGCACGAACGAAAGCTTTGTGTCCGGCGACGTCGAAATCGTATTGCGCAGCCAGGTTTGCACTGACCTTGGGAGAACCCGGGAGGCGCGATCCCTTGCGGGGAGAGCCTGCGAAGCCCGGCACATCCGTAGAAAGCTCTGCGCTCGTATACCCGGCGCCGAAATCGACTTTCAGACCTTGCGAAACGAAGACGCTGGCCTGCACCTCGACGCCGTCCGAGCTGGCTGCGCCGGCATTGGCGAAATAGCCATAGATGCATCCGGGCGCCCGGACGTTCACGGGCAATCCGTCCCAGTCGATGTGATAGACGGCGGCATCGACTGCCATGCGCCGATCGAACAAGGTGAACTTGCCGCCGATCTCGTAATTGTCGAGGAAATCCGATTCAAGGCCGCGCGTGGACTCGATCGACACGGAAGTGCCATCGATCAAACCATCTCTGTCGGTGTCACAGGCACCCAGGGGTACGCCCGCGTCCGGCCGGCCGAGGCGAAAGCCCTGCGCCCAGGAGGCATACATCAGCGCGCTCTGCACCGGCTTGTAGCTGAGGCTGGCTTTGAAGGTTGAGCCGTCCTCGCCATTCTTGCGCCGTTGCTCCACGCCCGCACCGATCGGCAGGCCATTGAGTCCGCCTTCGAGCAACTGACTCTGATCCTTGTCGTACTTGAAGTAGCGCCCGCCCACTGTCGCAGTCACCTTTTCGGTCAGCTGATAGGACAGCTCTGCGAAGACCGCCCGCTGGTCGAGGCTGCGTGTCAGATGGTTGTACGCCATCGGATCGGTGCCGAAGGGATTGGTCGCGAGCGAGCCCGGCCACTCGAGCGTGTTCAAGTAACCATTGTCCACGTCCTCGTAGAACAGCCCGCCGAGGAACTGAAATCGTCCCGCGAACTTCGACACCAGGCGCGTCTCGGCGGTAAACGATTTGAAGTCGCTATGTACGATCGTGGCGGACGGCCCTGCAAACGGGATGAACGATGCCGGCGTAGCCTGCGATCCCGCCGAATCGGCGTCGATCCACGACAGCGCCGAGGTGAGCGCGGCCCACCCGAAGTCGTAGTTCACGACCGTATTCAGCAGATTCATCTCGTTGTCGAAAATCTCCCCCGCCTCGCCGCGCATGCGGCCCTGGGGCGCGATCGGCACGCGAATCTGATCGTAGGAGCCGACGTCGACCGCCGGCCACCCGTCCTGCTCGATCTTCTGCGTCATCAGATTCACGGAGAGATCGAGCTTGTCGGTTGCCTGCCATAGAGCCGAGAGGCGGCCCCCGGTGGTGAGAGTGTGGCCGATGTCGTCCTGAACGAAGCCGCGGACGTAGTCACCGAGGCCGAATCGATCCGACGCCGCGATCGTCGCAGCATCCGTGCCGGCGATGTTGCGGTAGAAGCCGCTTTCGTCGTACCGGTAGCCGACTGCGCGCAGCGCGAATTTGTTCGCAACGAGCGGGATATTGGCCACGCCTTGCACCATGGAACCCTGACCACCCTCACGGGCAGTGTCCGAGTAGGACGCGGCAAGCTTTGCGCTGAAATTGTCCAGCTTTGGCTTCGCCGGAATGATGCGTAAAGTGCCGCCGAGTGAACCGCTCCCGTAAGCGGTGCCTTGCGGGCCGCGCAGCACTTCGATGCGCTCGATGTCGACCGGCCGCACATCGATCCCGCCCTGACCGATGCCGGCTGCAGCGGTAATCGGCGTCTCGTCGAAATACGTCGCCACCGTCGCTCCGGAGTAAAAGTTCTCGCTCTGCGGCTGCGTCGTGATTCCCCGAATGACGATCGCGTTGCTGACGGCGCCCTGGTCGATCTGATTCACACCTGGAATCGAGCGCAGGTAGTCTTCCATGCCGATGAGGCCGCGACGCTCGATGTCCTGGTGGGTGATCACCGCGATCGACATCGGAAGGTCCTGCACGCTCTCCAGACCCCGCTTGGCGGCGGTGACGACGATTTCCTCCACTTTCAAACCGGCGGACGCAGAGGACGAAGATGTCTGGTCCGCCGTGGCGCCGGGCTTCGCTGCCTCTACTGGTTGCAGCGAGCCGGGTGCGGCCGCGCGAGCCAACCGCGCCGCCTCCATTCGCGCCGAGTCCGCGATCGGCCTGGCGACGCGGATCGCGACCGTTTCCGCATTGACGAACCGATAGCTGAGCCCGCTCCCCTCGAGCAACTTGTCGAGCGCGCTGCTCGCTGAGTCGTACCTGCCGGACAGCGCCGGTGCCATCAACGCCGTGCCGACGACTTCGGTGGGATACACGACTTGCAGATTGAGTTGTCGGCCGAACTCGCGCAACGCGGTTTCCATCGACTGCGAGTCGATGTGCAGCACGACGGGTGATGCGGTGCTGACAGTGTTCTCCGGCGGCGCGCTCGCATGGGTCGTGCGCGGCTGAAGCAGCGCTACCGCTAGAGCGGTTATCGCTACTGCGACTGTGGGGACAATTCGCTTGGTCATCTGGCTCTCCCGCGAATCCGGTCGAATCGACTCTGTTCGCTATGTCCCGCGGGAGGGTCCTCCTTCCCCAAAATTGCCGCCGGGCACGCCGGCGCGGATGATTTTGGGGAAAGTATCGCCCTGGACTGGACTATGGAATAGTGGAAATCCGCTCATGAGCGCCAGGACCCGCCGTTCGACCCTCGCCTTTGCCGAGTCCATCTTTCGGGACTACGGCCAGCAGCTGCATCGGTTCCTGGTCCGCCGGCTCCAGCATGCGCAGGACGCCGATGATCTAGTGCAGCAGGTGTACGTGGAGCTGATCCGCACGGAGCATGCTGAGCTCGTCCGCAATCCGCGCGGCTACGCGCTGCGCATCGCGGCGAATGTGGCCAGCGATTTCATGCGCAACGCCGGGGCCTTGCGCGCCCGTCTCAGCTTCGATTCGGAGCAGGTCGAACAGGTAAGCGAGCAGCCCGCTCATGTCGAGCCCGATGAGATGGCGGCTCAGGTGCTGGACGCGCGCCGGCTGCGCAAAGCGTTCGATCGAATGCCGCCGCTCCACCAGGCCGCTTTCCTGCTTCAGGCGCGTGACGGATACACGTATGAAGAAGCCGCGGAGCGGCTGGGCGTTTCCGTCCGTCGCGTGGAGCGGCTGCTGGCGGAGGCCAGGGAACTGCTGCAGAGCCTGCTGAAGCAGGAGTGACGATCAGAGGTATGCGGACATGAAGCCATCATCAGCGGAGACGAGAACCCTGGGCGAGCAGACGCTGCAGTGGATCCGGTGTCTGCCCCAGGCCACGCACGAGGAACGCGAGGCGTTTGCGCTCTGGCTCAAACAATCGCCCCTGCACGTCGGCAGTTATTTACAGATGCTGGCCGTCGAGCGGGAATTCGACGGGTTCGACGCCGCTCGCGAGATCGACGTCGAGGAGCTGATCGCGCGCGCGCAGAACAACGTCGTGCCTTTCGGGCTGTATCGTCCATTCGCAGCATTGCGCGCCGGCTCGCGTGTTCCGCGTCGCGCCGTCCTGCGATGGTTGGCGGCATCGGTCGCCGTTCTGGCCCTGGGCGGGGTGCTCTTCTACGTGGCGGGATGGGGGCGAGACGGGCTGCAGGAATACGCCACTCGCACGGGCGAGCAGCAGCAGCTCAAACTGAGCGATGGATCAATCGTCAACCTCAATGCCGAAACGACGGTGCGGATCGCCGTCACCCCGCAACGACGCGACGTCTACCTCGTATCTGGCGAAGCTTTGTTCGACGTCCAGCACGATGTGGGACGTCCGTTCCGCGTGCATGTGGACGGGGTGACGATCGAGGACGTCGGCACGCAATTCAATGTGTACAAACGAACGGAGGCGATGAAGATCTCCGTCATCGAAGGCGAGGTGAAGGTTTTCCAGGAGGCCCGTGCGCCGGCGAAGTCGTTGCTGGCGCCGCTGTTCGACCGCGGCGCTCAACGCGCGCAAGGCGATGGGGCGCCGATCCGGACGACGCCCGTTTCCGCCGGCAGGACGATCAGCCTCTCGGCCAAGGGCCGCTCGATCGAGGAAACCGAGCTGGACCTGCAGCGGACCATCGCCTGGCGCCAGCGCATGCTCATCTTCCACGGCAATTCCCTGCGCGAGATCGCCGCCGAGTTCAACCGCTACAACGTCCAGCCAAAAATCAGGATCGACGATGAGCGGACCGGCGCGCGGACCTTCTCCGGTATCTTCCGGGCGGATGACCCGAAGTCCTTCATCACCTTCCTGCAGCAGGAGACGGACCTGGCGGTTGGAATGGATGGCGGGAACCTGGTGATCGCGAGTCGGTAGGCTCCACGGCGCCCAGGCTCACCGGGCAACCTCCGCCCGGACGGCCCCAAACACCGCTCGTCGCCTTGCGGGTGGCGAGTATGGACATCACGCTTGGCGTGGTGTTAATTCTCAACTCGGCAGCTCAACACAAATACCAAGCTTTTTTGGCCGCTGCCGAGGTCATTGTGAGAATCCTATTTGCCTTGACGATTGGGTGCATCGCGGCATGGTGCCTTCTCATGGCGTCCAACGCCGATGCCGCCACCATACCGAAGTGGATCGTGCCGATCGGCTCCATGTCCACTGCGCTGCTGGTCTATTTCGCAGCTCCAAAGTACTAAGCGAACGGCTCCGGGGACCTGGTGAGAACCGGGTTCAGGGGCAGTGCATCCCGGTCGACCACCACACCCTCCTGGATGACGCTATGGATACTTCGATAGTTCTCAGCGGCTTGTAATGGATTGCGATCGAGGATGAGAAGGTCGGCAATCTTGCCCGGCTCAACCGTCCCCAAATCCTCGTCCACGCCATAGGCTACGGCGACGTTGCGCGTTGCCGCTCGCAGCATCTCCATCGGCGGACAGCCTTTTTCTTCCATGGCCCTCAGCCAATAGAAATGCCCGCTGGCCAGCGAAAACAAATCCTGGTCCGGCTGTTTGCCGAGAGACTTGCCCATAGTCGGGTCCTGCAGCCCGTCGGGCGCGAACACGCCGCCGTCATTGCCCAATAGCAGCAAAGCTCCGGAGCGGAGAATGTTTCGTGCATTGACGTCGGTCACCTCCCACGCGGCAACCGACCGCTGGGCGGCCGCATTCGTCTTCAACCAGCTGAGCCGCTCCTGGGTATGTGGAAACACGACCACCCCTACCTTCCGCTTCACCATGAGATCGAGCGTCGACTCGGGGATCTGCACCGGTCCGGTGTGGTTGGCGTGCTGGATGAGGTCACAACCGGCCTCCACGGCGATCCTCAAACCTTCCACCGAAGCCGTATGCGCCTGCGCGATCATGCCGGCCCGATGCGCCTCCTCGACCAGAACGGACTGGACTCGCGGCGAGAACGCCAGGAAGTTCCCGAACGCGCCCTGGAAGTGGTCGTTGGAGCAGAACTTGAGGAAGTCGATGCCCCGGGACATGTAAGCGCGCACTTCTTCGAGCACCTGCTCGGGCGTCGCCCACAGCAACTGCCGTCCGACATTCTCGACGCACGCGGAATTGATCCGCTCGGCAAGCGCGGCGCTCGCCACTTCCACGGATTTCGCGTACATGTCCGCGGACACCGGACCGTCCATGCCGATCAGCCAGCCGGCGCAGAAAACACGGCTGCCGGACAGCTGGCCGGCGTTGATCCGGTCGCGCACCGAGACCAGAGGTTTGCGCATGCCCACGGTGTCGAACACCGTGGTCAGCCCATTCTTCAGCGCAACCTGCGCCGCCTCGGCCACGAGATCATCGTACCGGCCCGCGTACCGCACGAGGTTCTCCAGGCGCATGTCGATGAGCAGGTGAACGTTGGCGTTCAGCAGCCCGGACATGACGTACTTGCCGCGCGCGTCGATGACGCGGGCTCCCTGCGGAACACGCAGTTCGCCGCGCCCAGAGATCGCCTTGATTCTTCCGCCCTCGATCCAGATCGACTTTCCTTCGATCGGACGGTCCGCGACGCCGTCGAGCAGCGTTGCGCCCATGATCAGCATGGGGGCGCCGGCATTCACGCGCGGTTTGATTCGTTTCGCGGTGAGCCGCCTCGAAAGTCTCGTGCCGTCCTCGGGATCGGAACCCTGGCCCGCGATGGACGTGGCTGCGACCATGCCAGCCGTCGTCCGCGCGATAAACTCCCGACGCGTTGCCATGAATGTCGACCGTCTTAAAAGTGATAGCCGAACTGGACTCCGACCGTGCGCGGACGCAGCCGATATGCGCGTCCGTCCTGCACGATCGAAGTGTTCACCCACGTCAGGTTGTCGGCGTCTGTCAAGTTCTCACCGAACACGGAAACGTCGAACGCGCGGATCGCGGCACCGATCCGAAGATCGAGCTGCGCATAATCGCCCGCCTCGAAGCCGGTTTGTTTGACATTGTTATAGTAGCCGCCGACGAACGCGTAGTCGGCGCGGACGAACATGGGAATGGCCGCCGCGTTGAACGAGTACTGCACGCCGGCGTTATATTGATACTTCGGCGATCCCGGCAGGCGGTCGCCGTCCGCGCCGATCGAAGGCGTATCGCCGTCCAGCTCCGCGCGCAGGTACGAGCCCGCCACATTGATCACGAGATCGTCCGACACGCGAAGCGCCGACTCCATCTCCACTCCACGCACTTTCGCCCGGCCGGCGTTCAGCACGACGGAGAACCCGCATGCCGGGATCACCGTGATCGGCAGGTCCGTCCACCTGACGTCGTACACGGCGGCACTTAGCGCCAGCCGGTTGTCCAGCAAACCGAGCTTGCCGCCGACCTCGGTGTTCTCCAGGAGATCCGAATTGATGTCCGGAGTCCTGCGCGCCGACACGCCCGAAAGGCCGTCGATGAACCCATCGCCGTTGGTATCGCAGGACGGCGGCGCGGCGCTCTGCGCTCCGGGCTTGCCCAGCCGGAATCCCTGCGACCAGAGCGCGTAGATCAATGCATCGGCGGAGGGCTTGTACGCCAGGTTGAGCTTGTACGATTGGCTGCGCTCGTCCATTCTCACTTCGGTGGCGCTCCCCGCCCCCGCCAGCGCGCCGGCGAGCGAGGAGCGTACGTCACGGTCATAGTCGAACACGCGCACGCCGCCGGTCAGGGTAAGCCGCTCGGCAAACGTATACGAGACCTCGCCGAACAGCGCTTTCTGCTTCAGGTTTGTATCGATATCCGAATTAAACAGCACGGTGCCCGGAAACGGGTTCAGGCCGGATGCGCCGCCATAGTACGTAAGAGCGCCGGATTCGTCCTTGATGTCCTCATAGTAGAGGCCGGCAATGAACTGCATGGGCCCCGATAGATTCGACACCAGGCGGATCTCCTGATTGAAGGCGGTCGCATCCTGATCGGTATGCTGTGGGATCGGTACGTTGCCGAAGAAAACGCCGATGTCGTAGTTCCTCACGAAGTCCTGTGTGGTGTACGAGGATGATGAAGACAGTGTCGCCCACGGGAACTTGTACTCGAGCACGACGTTGCCGACGCGCGTGTCTTCGGACAGCAATTCGCTGCCGCCTCCGACCACATCGCCCATCTGCAGACGGGCCTGCTGATACGTGCCGCGGGCCAGCTGCACTTCGGGCAATCCGTCCTGCTCGAGGTCCTGCGCGAGATACATGAACGTCGCGCTGAAGTTCTCCGTCGGTTTCCACAGCATCTGGATCCGCCCGCCGGTGTAGTTGCTGTCGCCCACCTCGTTCTGATTGACGGCGAGATTGGCGGCGCCGAACGAAGCCGCGCGTGCCACGAACGCCGGGTCCGACCCCGCGACATTGGCGACATAGCCGCTGTCGTCGAACCGGTAACCCACGATTCGCAGCGCCAGCGTATCTTTGGCCAACGGTATGTTGAGCACGCCGGTGACACGGCTGTTATCGCCACCTTCACGTGAAGTAACCGAGTACCCGACGTCGACCTTGCCGCCCAGCTCCTGCAGGTCGGGAGCCATCGGAATATTCCGGATCGCGCCGGACAGCGAACCCGCGCCATACAGCGTGCCTTGCGGCCCGCGCAGGACTTCGACACGGTCGATGTCGACCAGCTTGATGTCCGTTGCGCTCATCCGCAGACCGGACAGCGGCACTTCGCCGAAGTACGTTCCGACCGTCTGCCCGGAGCTGAACCCTTCGGTCTGCGGGCTGATCGAAATGCCGCGGATCACCACGGTGTTGCGCCCCACGCCCTGCTCCAGGTAGCTCACCGCCGGCATCGTGCGCAGATAGTCGTCCAGCTCGGTCAGGCCGCGATGCTCGATCTCCTGATTGCCGATCACGGCGATGCTCATCGGGACGTCCCGGATGTTCTCCTGACGCTTGGTTGCGGTAACGACTACTTCCTGGATGCCCGATGGGGATGCTTCGCCAGAGGACTGCGAGGCCTTAGACTGCTCCTGCGCGGCATCCGCGGAAGTCCCCGAGATCGCCGACTGCGCCAGTCGCAACCTGTTCCAGAATCCCTTGTCCTCATGGGCGCTGCCGCCGTCCGATTGCGTCGAGGAGCTCCCGCTCGTTCCGTGGACCGGAGCTTCCGTCTCGCGCGACACCGATAATGGCGCGACGGTAATCGTCTTGTCGTCCAGGTAGCGGTACGTGAGACCCGTGCCCATGAGGATTTGTGCAAGCGCTTCGGTAATCGTGAGTTCACCCACCGCCCCGCTAGTGCGCAGGTCGCTGACGTCTTTCGACGCGTAGACGATCTGAAAGCCGTGATCCTTTGCAAGACTTCGCAACGCCGGTCCCAGTCCCTGGGCGGGGATGTCGGTATGCCGTTTGATCGATGCCTCGACGTCCGAAGCCAACGAAAGTCCGATCGACAGGCACGCCGCCGCAACCCCGAGTGCAATTCGCATGAGTGCTCTCCCCGCTGTCTGGAGGTTTGTTGTGGCCATCGCGCGCGGGCGCGACGGGCTCATGCGGGTAAAGAGCGCGGCGGCTTCGTGTTTTATACCTCGCATCGGAATTTTATTTCTGGCTTACGGTCGGCTCATTTGGCCGGCTCACTGGCTGTCGATGGCGATCCCGGAGGCGGTCTCGGTGACCCGCACTCCCGGGCGGGTGCGGAGGAATCGGATCAGGGAGGCCGGATCGGTCGAGGAGAACACTCCGTCGATCAGGAAGGTGTCGAGCGCGGGATCGCGAATGGTGAGCTGGCGCGGGTTGTAGCGGTTGAATTCCTCGGCCACCTCGGCGAGCGGAGTGGATACGAAGACGAGCTGGCGCTGCGTCCACGAGGTCGCCCGCGCGACGTCGACGGACATTGCCTGCGGCACGGCATCGGGCACGACGCGCAATTGTTGCGCAGCCGACAGCAGGACCTCGCCCTGAGGTGTTTCGGCAGTCGAGCTCACGCCTGGCAGTTGTTTGCCGGCCTTTGGAGCTGTTCCACCCTCCTCCGACGCGGTGGAAGGAAGCACGGCGACGCGCCCTTCGATGACGGTAATGATGGTGCCGCCAACCTTGCGGTAAACATCGAAGCGCGTCCCGACCGCGCGCACGCGCGTGTCGCCGCTGACGACGACAAAAGGACGCGCCGGATCTTTCGCAACCTCGAACAGCGCCTGGCCTGCCTGCAGCTGCACCACGCGCTCGCGGTCCGAGTAGCGCACTTTGATTCGCGAACGCGAGTTGAGATTGACGGTAGATCCGTCCGCGAGAGCGATGAAGCGCTGTTCGCCAATGGCCGTGCCGTACGTCGCGCGCTGCATGAGGAGCCATGCCGAGATTGCCCCTATTGTGAGCAGCAACGAGGCGGCCAGCAGCATGCGAGCGCCACGCGTGCCCGGAAATAACGCGAGTCCGCCCGATGCGCTGCTCTTCTGCGGCATGGGCGTTACGGCACTCCCGGACGCCTCGTTCTCCGGTGCCGCAAGCGGTGCGGTCAAGGAAACCACGTTGTCCGTGTCCACCGCGGCCTCGGCGATCAGCGCTTCGCGCGTCCACCGCCCTCTGCTGTCAACCGCGGGGCTCTCGTTCCAGATCGCCGTGAGCTGCAAGTACGCATCCATGTGCCGCGGCGACTCCCGCAACCACGCGTAGAACGCCTCGCGTGCAGCGTCGTCGGGCTCTCCACTCCGAAACTCGACGAACCACTCGCAGGCCTCCCGTGTGATCTGCGCGTTGCGCTGCTTGAGGGCGGCGATGTGCTTGGGATTTTCCATGATGCTGTCCTTATTCCAGGCTCGCGATGTGGTGGCGCACCTGGAACAGTGCTTTGACGAGATATTTCTTGGCCATGGGGAAGGAGATCTGCAGCTGCGCGCTGATCTCCTCGAGCGACAGCCCGTGGCGGCGATGCAGGACGAACACCGCGCGCACCTTCGGCGACATCCTGTCCAGCGCGCGGTCGAGCTGCTCCACGCATTGCTCGGCGTTGGCCTGCAACACCGGATCGGTGTCGGAAGTCGCCTGGATTTGCGTGAGCATCTTGCCCACTTCCACCGATGCCGGCATCGCGGCCTCGCGCAGCGCGTGCTGCTGGGCGACGTGCTGCGCAACGGTGAAGAGATAAGCCTCCGGCGACCGGATGGCCTCGTGGTTGGGGATGCGCAGCATGCGCAGGAAGACTTCCTGCACGATGTCCGGTACGTCCGCCGCATTGCGCACCCGCGCCGCCAGGAAGCGGCGCAGCTGCTCGCGGTGGGTTCCGGCCAGCCCGGCAACGAGGGCGTGAAGGGTGTCGGCGGTCAACGATAGGCCCAGGACGGATGGAGGTTCGTCATGAAAAGAGCCTCCGGCAAGGGTGTTTTATACCCCCGGCTGGAAATTCTCATCCTGGCGGTACGGTTGGCCGCATGTCGGGGGTGAGCAAAGTGCGGGGAAGGCATGCATCCGGGCCGCAGGCAACACGGAGTTGCTATTCCGTCTTACGCCTGTACAATCTCGCCCCTCCTATTGCGGGGTGGAGCAGTCTGGCAGCTCGTCGGGCTCATAACCCGAAGGTCCCAGGTTCAAATCCTGGCCCCGCTACCACAAAAATCTGTGAGCCTCCAGAGGCTTGCAGAAGGGCTTCGGACCCGAAGGGCAGGTGAGCAACTAGATGCTTGCCTGCCTCATCGGGGACGACTCGAATCTCCTCCCCAACCAGCTGCCGAATGATGGCCCGAGCCCGGTTCACGTCCCGGCCCAGGGCGATCTCCCTGCGAACCGAGAGTCCATTGGCACAGGCATTCGCGCCGCCCTCCTTCCGACTCGCGCAGCCATACATCTTCTACCAATCCTGTCCGCCCGTAATGACCATGTTCCCGCCGCACGTCCCGCACTTGAGCAGGCTGCTGAACAGATACTTCGGACCCCGCCCGCCATGGCCCTTAAGGGATGCGCGAATCTTCGCCCCTTTCATCATCGCGCGTTCCCGACGGTCTTTAACGCGCTCCCAGAGATCATCGGGAATGATCTGCAGCTCGGGCATGCGATGCCCGATCCACTCCTCCTCCGGACGCTTCATGAGCGGGAATCATTCGTTGGCCGTTAAGCTCTCCTTCAATCGAAGAAAGCGGACCGCGTTGTGGTAGAGAATGTCCCTCTTCTCGTCCGGGCTCAGAAACGCGGCAGAAGCGATCATCTCGATGGCGATCGGTATCGCGTCCGGATTGACAGGCGCGTCGGAGCCGAACATCACTCTCTTGCCAAATCCCGACCGCACCACGCCTTGAAGATAGCGATGGAACTCCTCGCGCGGCAGGTTGAAATCGATCCACGCGGTATCGACATACACTTGCGGGTGCGCATGCATCAGCGCGAGCAACTGATCGAGCAGCGGATAACCCGCGTGCGCGACGTACACACGCATCTTAGGGTGCCGAAGCAGGACCTCTTCCAATAGCAAGGGATCGCCGAGTGCCGCGCGGTACTTCGTCGGAACCTGCCCCGATCCCAGGGCCTCCATCTCCCAATACCTTCTGCCTGGCGCACTCAGCCCCAGGTGAATGGACACCGGAAGGTCTGCTTTCTCGGCCAACGCGAACACCGGCTCCAGCTCTTTGTCGTTCGGCGCGTAGCCCGCATATTGGAACAGCAGTTCTCCCACTACGCGTATTTCACCTGAAGACATTGCACGCGAGGCCTGCGGAGTGAACAGCTCGTCCGGGTGACCGATCTTTATCGCGGGGATGACTCGCTCCGGCGCGGCGGAGATCCAGCGCTTGACCAGATCGACCGGTCCGCTGACCACGCCGCGCATGTTGTACTGTTCCATGATCTCCAGAGTTCTTTTCATCGCGACCTGCGCAGAGTGAGGGACTGGCGTTGCGATCTCGCATTCGGCTGCATTGTCGAACGAGTACGGCACGGCCGGATCACGACCCGGAAACACGAGTTTCCCGGTCCCGACGCAGATGCTATTGCCCTTGAAATCCAGCCAGGTATGCATGTGGACATCGATGATGGGTTCGCGGCCCTGGCCGGCCGGGCTCGCGAACGCACCGCTCCAAAACAAGCAGGAGATTAAGGGCGCGAAATGTCGTCGTGACTTGATGGCGACCATATGAAGTGCCAGCCTGGCCGGGGTCGGGGAGAGCCTACGAAGCAATATCGTATGAGATGCTCGAAATGGAACTCGACGGCCTCAAGCGCTGAGGACCGGGCGTCCATCGCGGTACTAAGCGTTTAGAAACAGTCTGCGGCAGGATGGAGTTCCCAGGATTTAGTGGAGACCTGAAAATTGCAGGTTCCACAGCACTGGGAGAGAGCCATGTCCAAGCGAATGAGTGCCGGAAGGGTCCGGCGCGCGTACCAGTTCATTGAAGCAAACCGACAGCGCTACCCTGCCGAGGTGATGTGCAGGGTCTCGAGGTTGCGCCGAGCGGCTACTACGAGTGGCTGCACAATCCGATTTCGAATCGCGCCAAGGAGGACGCCAGGTTGCTGCGCCTGATTCGCGCGTCGTTTATAGCCAGTCATGGCATCTACGGAGCGCCGCGCGTATTCCTGGATTTGCGCGAGGCCGGCGAGACCTGCAGCAAGCACCGAGTCGAGCGGCTGATGCGGCAGAACGGACTGCGCGCCCTGCACGGCTATCGAACGCGCCGGGTATCTGTCAGCAAGCCGTCGGTATTGATTCCGAACGTGCTCAAGCGCCGCGCAAGCGCGCCGGGCTTTGCAGCGGACGTGACCGGCGGCGTCTTCGCCGACGGGCGCGGCCGCTGCTCTTCGACAGCCCCCAACGGGGGCAGCGGCGCGCGAGGTGCAGCGCACGGCGCGCGCAGAGCGGGGGGATCCGGATTACTGCGGCCTCCGCCGCTCCTTACAGGGAGCGCGTCTTCGCGCACCCTGCGGGCACTTGAACATAGCGCAAATTATGCGAGCCCGGCCGCTTTGGGCCGGGTTCGCATAATTTCCCCTTGCGTTATGTTCGGGTGCCCGTCATAGCCCCCTTCCAGGGGGATGGGGGGCTCTCGGGGACACTCTGCCGCTTCGGCAGTGTGGCCCCGAGAGACAAACAACTCCCCCGGCGTGCGCGCCTCGCGGACGCCGCTCAAGACCTTCGATGAGTCACAGCAAGCACGGGGCTATCCTGCACGCTTCACCAGCTCGAGGGTTTTCTCTGGCTCCAAATAATGGATCAACCCCGCCGCATCAGACTCAATGAGCACGCCAGACTTAAGGTATCCCCATTGCTCATGTGGATGGCCTGCGTCGTACTCACCGCGATCAATCGATGCAACAACCACCCCAAAGCATCCCTCCCAAAGCTTCACCTTGTCGCCGAGACGCACTTCTTCGCCGTTGCGATAGTTCACGCTCGTTGCAAGCCGGTCATGGACCAAATTCCATATACAACAAAGGGGGCATGCTCAGGAACTCGATTGCTGCTTTCCATGCCGAATCGAGCCGCATCATCAGCGTCGTCAAAAAGCCCATGAGCGTTAAGGACCCCACCGAAGCGCGCAGAAAGTGCAGTCTTTTCCGAAGGCATGTACCCACAGTTTGTCAGTCCGCTCGTTAGCCAATAATCTGCTACGTCGTAACCAATTCTTCCCCAACCAGCAGCCTCTAAATCGGCAACGGAGGTCGTAGCGTCCTGGATGGCATGCCGAGCCTTAAGTTCACCAGCAATATCGCCAAAACTCGTTATTGCAATCAGTCCTGACGCTTCCTGCGAGTGTTTTTCATTCCCCGGCTGATTCCTCAATTGATAAACATCAAGTCCATTCGGAGCCTTGGTAGGATCGGTTTCATAGTCGACAAAAATATTCGAGCACAAGGATTCATCTTTACTCAAAGGCCATACCGTAGTGTCCACCGAAAGCGGTCTCTCGATAGACTCAGTCAGCAAATACTTCGCGCGACGTATCGAATCCCACGCTTGTAGATCGCGTGGATCAACGCGCAGTTGAAATCCCAAAAGTGTCTCACTCACGGATATATCCCGATCCAATTACGGAGTTAACGGCGGAAATCCTGCATTCAGATCAACCCAATCGGGTTGCGGTGGCGGTTTGGCCGCATCAGGAGTGTTCTTGTTCCAGAAACACTTGCAATCACTCGGCCGCTGACGGACAACAAACAAATTCAAGTGAGGTCGTCCGATAGGATAATGATCGTGATCTGTATGCGGCCCGATATAGCCTAACGTCCCAGCAGCGTACGGCGTGCATGGCGGGCATTTATTGGTTCCGCAAAGGCGACCCACTGCGTCTTTCACAGCATCGCTAGCAGAATTGATCGCTCTGCTCCAGGCATCGACGAAGTCCTGATTCTCCTTCGTGCCTGGGAAAAAGACTGGTGGCAATGGCAGTGGCACGGGAATCGGAACAGCACGGTCACTCAATCCAGAAGGATCAAAGTTTTGAATAGGATTGGCGCTCGCGTATTGGTACGTGTTAACGCCGCCCTTGAGCCCGATCGAATCGCTCTGCTGATACCGTCCCGTATCCGGATCGTAGACCCGGGCCATGTTGTAGTACAGACCCCAAACCTCATCCATGTAGTACTGCCCCGGGAAGCGCAGATTGTAGTTGAACGCGCCCAGACTCTCGGGATTGTTGTACGTCTGCCCTCTTCCGAACGGTCCGCGATCCCAACGCCAGCGCAGCTTGTTGTCACTCGGGCGCGTGACCATCAGCGGGGTGTTCAAATGATCGGTATGGACGTAGAAGATATCGACCCCACCTGACCCGTTCGGGCGCAGAGCGGCCACGGGGATGTCGCCTAACCACACTGTTTCTTGAACCAGATCCCCTGTGGAGCTGTACTCACCGATCAGGTGGTCTTCCTCATCATAATAGAACAAGATCCTGGGCAGCCCACCCCCCTCGCGCATGATCATGCGCCCGAAGGCATCGTAGTAATACATCGAGGACGAGGCGCTCCCGAGCGTGGAGCGCTTGAGTCGGCCGGAGTTGTAGCTCTCCAGCGACACGATGTCGTAGCCCGTGGTGTTGCCGACTGCATCGTAGGTGTAGCTGCGGTTCCAGTCACCGCTCCCGGAGCTGAGCCGGTTGCTCGTACTGGAGTATGTATAGCTCGTGACTTCATTCCCGCCCTGAGTCAAGCGATTGCCATTGGCGTCATAGGTCCACGTCCATGGAGTGCCCGACGCTTTTTGCGCGCTCGTCACGCGATCCAGGGCATCGTATCCATAGGCCCAGGACAGCGCGCTGTTGCTCGTATTGCCGATCGCCGTGATCCGATCGGCATCGTCGTAGCTGTAGGTCAAGAACTCCTTGCTGTCGATCTGCGTGATCCGCCCGTCCTGGTCGTGCGTACGCACCGCGAGTGTGCTGTTCCCCCAGGTCCATTGGCGTACGGGGCCAAACGGCTCATAGAGCACTCCCGAGAGCAGCGTCGTGCCATTCACCGAGATACTGGTGATCCGGCCGTTCGTGTAGCTATAGAGGACGGATTGGCCGGAGGGGGTGGTGATGGACGTGCGGTTGTTGTCGGTATAGCCGTAGCTCCATTCCTTCGTTACGCCGCCCTGCTTCTGACTGCGATCGACCACCCGGCCGAGGGCGTCATGCCGCCAGGTCGATTCGTGGGCCTGGTCCCAGGTGTCGGTCAGAT